>Ga0073903_10000123_pt1 | contig 38690 bp, 38 predicted proteins | sample KloWWTKNB14_bulk_FD_66665 | JGI IMG/M metagenome (GOLD analysis project Ga0073903, IMG submission 66665) | Active sludge microbial communities from Klosterneuburg, Austria, studying microevolution and ecology of nitrifiers - Klosterneuburg... | ecosystem: Engineered > WWTP > Aerobic digester >... | reverse complement strand
ATATCCGCTTTGTCCTGCATGACGTGCTGAAGGCCGAGAGCCTCTCCAGCCTGCCGGGTTACGGCGAGGTCTCAAAGGACCTGATCGACCAGATCCTGGAAGAGGGCGCCAAGCTCTGCGCCGAAGTTTTATTCCCGCTCAACCAGAGCGGCGATAAGGAAGGTTGCGTGCTGGAAAACGGAACCGTGCGCACGCCGTCGGGATTTAAGGAAGCCTATGACACGTTCGCCGCGGGCGGTTGGTGCGGGCTTTCATCTGATCCGGATTTCGGCGGCATGGGCATGCCCACCGTCGTAAATACTGTAATGCAGGAAATGATTTGCTCGGCCAACATGTCGTTCGGCATGTATCCGGGATTGTCGCAAGGAGCGTATGAGGCGCTGCACGCGCTCGGCACCGATGAACAGAAACAAATTTACCTGCCGAAACTGATCACCGGCGAATGGTCGGGCACGATGTGTCTGACCGAACCGCATTGCGGCACCGATCTCGGGCTGATCAAGGCGAAGGCAATTCCGAATGGCGATGGTTCGTTCAAAATTTCAGGCACGAAAATTTTCATTTCCGCAGGCGAGCATGATTTAACGCAGAACATCATTCACCTTGTTCTCGCGAAATTGCTGGACGCGCCAGAAGGCGTGAAGGGAATTTCACTGTTCGTGGTTCCAAAACTCCTGCCGAAAGATGACGGATCACCCGGCGAAAGAAATGGTGTAAGTTGCGGCTCGATCGAACATAAAATGGGAATCAAAGGCTCTGCCACCTGCGTGATTAACTTAGACGATGCGCAAGGCTGGCTAGTCGGTGAAAAACACAAAGGCCTGAAGGCCATGTTCATCATGATGAACAATGCGCGCTTGGGCGTCGCCATGCAGGGCCTCGGCATCGCCGAAGTCGCCTATCAGAACGCGGTAAATTACGCGAAAGAACGCCTGCAGATGCGTGCGATCGACGGTGTAAAATTTCCTGATAAACCGGCGGACCCGATTATCGTCCACCCTGATGTGCGCCGCATGCTGCTGATCTCGAAAGCCTTTACTGAAGGTTCGCGTGCGTTGTCTTACTGGTGCGGCATGAATCTCGATATCGCACACAGGCACGAAGACGCTGATAAACGTCAGGCGGCTGACGATCTCGTCGCGCTGTTGACACCGATATTAAAGGCTTACCAGACCGACATGGGCTCCGAAGTCGCGAACATGGCGGTCCAGACTTACGGCGGTCACGGATATATCTGGGAGCACGGCGTCGAGCAATATGTCCGCGACGCGCGCATTGCGCAAATTTACGAAGGCACCAACGGTATTCAGGCGCTTGACCTGGTCGGACGCAAGATGGGCCAGGGTTATGGCCGCTTGCTGCGCCGTTTCTTCCATCCGGTGCAAGATTTCATCGAGAAGGAATCGATGAATGCCGAGATGGGCGAATTTGTTTTCCCGATGGCCAAGGCTTTTGCAAAACTCCAGCAATCGACCGCGATGATCGCGCAAAAAGGTATGAAAGACCCGAACGAAGCGGGTGCAGCAAGCTCGGATTATCTGCGCCAGTTCGCGCTGGTTGCGCTTGGCTATATGTGGTGCCTGATGGTCAAGACCGCCAAGGAAAAACTAGCCGAAGGCGCCGGCAACAAGGAATTTTATGAATCCAAAATCCGCACGGCGAAATTCTTCATGCAACGCATGCTGCCTGAAACCGACGCACGGTTTAAAATGGTTCTCGCGGGTGCGGAAACGCTGATGAGCCCAGCGGCATCGGAATTCTGACAGAAAAATATCTCATAAAAAACCCCGCTTCGAAGCGGGGTTTTTTGTTGTTATTCCGGATTTTACTGCGGGGTCGCCGGGGGGCGTGCACCGGGCTGCTGCGTGCTGCGGAGACGCTCTTCATAGCGGATGCGTTGCTGCTCAAGTCTGCTCTCGGCCTCGTCCAGTTTCTGTTCAAGCTCGGCAAGACGTGCCTGCTGTTGCTGGTCCGTGATCTTCGGATCGAAAAGCTGGGCTTCCAGGTCCTTCTTCTCAGTGGCGCGCAGGGCGCGTTCACGCTGAAGCTGCTCACCTAAACGTTTAATCTGGCGCTCGGCTTCGTTGTAACGCGCGGTCGCGCGCTCGAGATTCCAGTTTTCGGTCTCGATGGATACGGCTTCCTGCTTGTTGCTGCTCACATTGGTTTGTATCGTGCGGTTTTCTTTTTCCAGCTCGTTGATTTTTTTCTCAAGCTGGGAAATTTTCATCAGCATTTCCGGGTCGGCCTTGCGGCGGACTTTGGGCTCGCCGTTTTGCAGAACAGGAGATATCTCCTCGGCATCCCTGAAATCGGCCTTCGCCTGATAGGTTTGCTTGTGCACTTTCATTTCGGGAGTTTGCAGGCGCTGCACATTCGAAGCGGGTGCGGGCCCGTCAAACGCAGGCTCATCAAGGCCCGGAGGCGGTGGAATAATGGGATCGGGCACGGCGTTTTTGTCCGCGCTCTTAAGCTTGTCGGTTTTGATGACTATGCCTGGTTCTGAGAAAGGCTCGTCCGACGATTCAGGAAACGGCTCATCAGATGATGAAGCGGGCTGCAGCGACGGCAGCGGCGCAAGTTCGGCCTGCTTGATAGGCTGCAGTTTGGCCGGAGCGGGCGCGATGGGCTTAAGAGAAGCAGCGGGCTGCGCTGTCGTCTGAACGAGGCCGAGAGGTTGTCCCGCCATCTGAGCGGCGGCCATGGCGCGCGCTTGTTCAGGCGTGATACCGGCAGAAGTTTTTATCGGTGCCGGTTGAGGCGCTGGTGCTGCGGCAATCGGAGCCGGAGCAGCCGGTGCCGGAGCCGGAACAGAAGCAGGCTTCAGGCTTGCCGAAGGCGGTGATGGCGGCGGCGATGACCACGCGATAATTTGCGGTGGAGCTTCTTCAGGCTCCTCTTGTGCTACGGCTTGTTGTGCTGCAGGCGGCGGTGTAACGGCTTCCTCGATCGTCGGCGGCACGGCCATAGGCTCCTGACGGTCGATTGGACGGTCGATCGGCGCGAGCGGTTCCGCTTTCGCTGTTTCAACCGGTGCGGACTCTACGGCCCGTGAATTTCCGCCTTCGAGAATGGAAGCGGTTGACGGGTTGGTCGCCATTTCCTGCGCGAGCTGTTCGGACATGCGCTTGCGGTAAGGCGCGGGCGAAGCGGCTGGCGGCGGTGAAGCTTCTTTGGTGTCTTTTACGATGATCGGATCAGCGATCTTGACGGTCTCGGTGTAGGGAATTTTCTGCATCGTCGGCTTCGGATTTTCCGGCAGGATTTCCGTGACCGGTACATTTTTGCCGGACGTCTCGCGCTCTTCCAGTGCAATCGATTCATTCAGGCTTGCAATAGCATCGACATCCCTTGCATTGGGCGGCGGCGGTGCCATGGCACCTTGCGGGATGGAATTGCTGACATCACGCTGGGGCACTTCGGGTGCTTTCAGGCGCTCGGGCGCAGAGACATGTTGCGGTTCTGCAGATGCAGGCGCGGGCGCGGGTTCAAGAACTTCCGGTGCGGAAACCGGTTGCGGCTCCGCGGCAATGGCAGGAGCAGCCGTTCCGCCGCCTATATCGCCGCCCGCCATACAGGTTTCAAACTTGCCTGCAGCAGCTGCGAAATTCACGAGGAAAAAACGGAAGCTGTTATCGTCGATAACCACATCAAGCACGGAGTTATCACGGGCAAGTTGGTAGATGTCCTTATCGGCGCGCAGCGACAGCGTCGTCATGTCGGTGGCTGCTGCGGAGAATTGCTTGCTGGTCTTGCCCGGAACGCTCAGCGTGAGGTTATAGGTATTGCCGGCCATGAAGATGTTCTGGCGGAAATTGATGCTGAAGGATTCAACCCAATCCTTTGCGCCTTCGAAGCGCAGCACGAAACCGTTATTGAATTCACTCTGCACAACGCAGTCGGCGGGTGTTGCGCCGTTGCCGACGATCCAGGATTTCGCGGGATAGAATTGCGCTTCCGGTTCTTTCAGCGGCGCGGCCTGTGCCTGCATCGTGACTGCGGACAAGATTGTTGTTGCGAGTAGCGTCAGCGTGGTGTTTTTCATGATTCCTGATCCCGTAATGGCCTGTAAAAAACCGGTTTTGAAAATTTGAAAGCCTGAGAAAAAACTCAGCATTAACTGCGGCTTAAACGATCCATGCGTACATTACCACCCGTTTTTGGGCCGTACAACCTCTTTTGGAAAATACGCGCACAGAAATTCTTCCGCATTCACCCATGTATTTTCCTGTCAAATCAGGCTATTATGAATCACATGAGCCTCGACGACATCACAGCGAAAATCAGGGATAAACTCGGAAAAGCCGGCCATATCAAGGCGCGGGTCAAATTCGATTTCGGCGATGACGGAATTGTCTTCGTCGATTCAACCCAGGATCCCGCCGCCGTTTCGAACCAGGACGCTGAATCCGATGTCACGCTGGCCTGCAGCATCGACACCTTCAAAGGCTTCCTCGCCGGGACACAGGATCCCAACATCGCGTTCATGTTGGGCAAGCTGAAGGTGAAAGGCTCCATGGGCCTCGCCATGAAGCTGAACGGAATTCTCGAGGACTAAGGGTCCTTAGCTTCCCCCGATTTTTTTCTTGATATCGTCGGCCATGAATTCAGCTGTGTCTGAATCGCGGTAAAGCCCGAGCAATTGCCCGGTCGGGCTCATCAGGTAAGTGAAGCTCGAATGATCCATGCTGTATTCGGTCGCATTCGCGTCCTCAACTTTATTCGCGAAGACGCGGTATGATTTTTCCACGCTTTCGATCTGTTCCTTGCTGCCCGTTAAACCGACGAGGCGCGGGTGAAATTGCTTCACGTATTCTTTCATCACAGGCGGTGTATCGCGCGCGGGGTCGACGCTGATCAAAATCGGCGTGACGATTTCGCCCGGCTTGCCGATTAAATCGAGAGTTTTCGAAATTTTCTGCAGGCCCGTCGGGCAGATCATCGGGCACATTGTGAATCCGAAATAAACAAGCTTGTAGCCGGAATAGGTTCTGTCGCTGACTTCGTTCCCGTCCTGGTCGATCAGGGTGAACGGCCCACCGACCTGCACGCCGGGCATCGCCGCAGGCGCGCTGCCTTTATCGACGACGGTCGCGTTTTTATTCTCGCCAAGCTGGATAAAACCGATCATGGCGCCGACGGCCAGTGCGATGGCCGCGAGCATTGCCGTGCGCTTCAGGCGCTTTTTAAATTGGTCGTTCATGGGGCCGGAGATTAGCGCCAGGGGGAAGGAGTTTCAACCCGTTTTTGTAATTGATAATCTATGAGTCTCAAAATATCAGGCGCTTGGCGCATGAACTCAAGATCATATCGGTAAATTATAATTTTTTTTCCATCGACTATATATTCATCTGATTTTTCAAAGTTACTGAGGATCGCGCAATTTCTCAAAATATCTCGATTATGCAATGTTTCAATTCTGGCATAACGATGCTGTGTTTCCTCGCGAAGAAATTTCAACGCGGCGGTATAAAGTAGATGCCCTACTTTTTCATCCAGTCCGGGTTCCAACTGAAAATTGGTCAGATAAGGGTTTTTAGTTTTATCCCCCAAAAGCCGCACGCAAACCTGGCCTATTTTTTGATCGGGCGCACCCTTGATCTCTCGCATCAAATGGAAAGTCGCAAAAGGTCGTTCATTACCCGGAGGAACCTTGACCAGCATGCAAAAAATGCTGCCGTCTTCGATTGAACCGTAATATTTGGTGCCGCTGTTGCTCATGCCCGGACTATAGGCAAATGATTGTCATAATGCAATCTTTTTGTTGCATTTTTCATAAAATAATATTACATTCCCGGCCATGAGCACAAATCCGGCTAATCAGTTTATTTCGCAGGCGAATGAGGGGTCTTTGGGCGACAAACTCATAAAAAAGGGCTGGGGAACTTGTAAAGAAATTATCAAAGCGGTCCTGATCTTCGCGCTCGCATATGAAAGCGTGCACCATCTGACCGGACGTGAGTTAAAGGAGGCTGAGGTTCACGAATTAAAACGCGTGTTCAAGGACAGCGTCGATTACAAGGCTGTAAAAGTTCATACGCTTCCAAAATTATATACCTCCCTAACGAACACGGCGGGTTTTACTTTTTACAACAGCATTTTTGTGCATGAAGAGTTCGTTAAAAGATCGTTTGATGAATTAAGCGATCGTGAAAGAAATACTGTGTTTCATGAAATGGAACATGTGCGCGGGCACCAAAACGGCACCCTCAAAAAATCTAGGTACTATAGGGATCTGATCAAACACAACTTCAATGAGGAGGCGGTATACAGCTATGATGATGAAAAATTCAGTGATATGAATCCCGAGCAACAAGCCGTGTTCATAGCAAATTACGCCGAGGCTATAAAAGCGTATGACGATGGCCTCGAGGAAATAAATCAGGCCGAGAAAATGGGCTTCGCTACACAAGACGGTCTAAAGATTGATCCTGGCGTCACGCTGCATAGAGCCTGCTCTGCATTGCTGAATATGAGAGAACAGTTCGACGCAGGTTTTCCTTTCGATAGAAAATCGCCCGCTAAGTGCCGCAAGGTTTTCGAAATTTTGAACGACGAAGAATATCGCGCTTTGCCGGACGACAAAAAATGGAAAGCCCTCGAAAGCGCAACTGCAAACGTAAAAAAGCCATACTTAAGCTGGGACCCGTAAAATCCGGCTCTGAATCCGCGCTTTTTATGATATTGCCTTGAGCCCATCCATATGCAAGTTTACTCCCATATTTGAACCTTAGGGGTGCTGCGGATTTCTGCGGCTGAGATCAAACCCTTTGAACCTGCAACGTAGGGAAAGGCCATCGCCATGAGCAATTGCTCCTCCAACTCCAATGAAAAAACGGGCGCGTGCCCGAGTACGAAAGACGTCACGCGCGGGCCCTTGCCTGCGTCAAAGAAAGTTTACGTCGGCGATTTAAAAGTCCCGATGCGCGAGATCGCGCTGGAAGGCGGCAAAACTTTTACGGTTTACGATCCCTCCGGCCCGTTCACGGACAATGTCGAGCTCGACATCATGCGCGGCATTCCTAAAACCCGCACGCAATGGATCGTCGGTCGCGGCGACGTCGAATATATCGAAGGCCGCAAGGTTCAGGCTGTCGATAATGGTTTGAAAGGTAACGCACAACACCAGCCATTTCCCGCCAGCCCGGAAAAAGTTCTCCGTGCAAAACCCGGCGCCAATGTCACGCAGATGCATTACGCGCGCAAAAATATCATCACGCCCGAGATGGAATATATCGCCATCCGTGAAAACCAAAGACGCGAACAGGCGCACGCGGAATCAAAGCACGGCGAACATTTCGGCGCGAATTTGCCCGCCCTGATCACACCGGAATTCGTGCGCAAGGAAGTCGCCGAAGGCCGCGCCATCATCCCCGCCAACATCAACCACACGGAACTCGAGCCGATGATCATTGGCCGCAATTTCCTGGTTAAAATCAACGCCAATATCGGCAACAGCGCGGTGACGTCGTCCATCGGCGAGGAAGTCGATAAAATGGTCTGGGCCATCCGCTGGGGTGCCGACACGGTGATGGACCTCTCCACCGGGAAAAACATTCACGACACGCGCGAATGGATTATCCGCAACGCACCCGTGCCCATCGGCACCGTACCAATCTACCAGGCGCTGGAGAAAACCGGCGGCATCGCCGAAGACCTGACATGGGACATCTTCCGCGACACGCTGATCGAACAGGCTGAGCAGGGCGTCGATTACTTCACCATCCATGCTGGCGTGCGCCTGCCTTACATCCGCTTCACAGCGGATCGCGTCACGGGAATTGTCTCCCGCGGCGGCTCAATCATGGCCAAATGGTGCATGGCGCATCACCGCGAAAGCTTCCTCTACAGCAAGTTCGACGAGATTTGCGAAATCATGAAGGCGTATGACGTTTCGTTCTCGCTCGGCGACGGCCTCCGTCCCGGCGCGATTGCCGACGCTAACGACCGCGCGCAGTTCGCAGAATTAGAGACTCTCGGCGAGCTCACCAAACGCGCCTGGGCGCAGGATTGCCAGGTGATGATCGAGGGCCCGGGTCACGTTCCCATGCACCTCATTAAAATAAATATGGAGAAGCAATTAAAAGAGTGCCACGAAGCGCCGTTCTATACGCTCGGCCCCCTCACCACCGACATCGCGCCGGGTTACGACCACATCACGTCGGGAATCGGCGCGGCGATGATCGGCTGGTTCGGCACGGCGATGCTGTGCTACGTGACGCCCAAGGAACATTTAGGGCTCCCGAACCGCGACGACGTCAAAACCGGCGTGATCACCTACAAAATCGCCGCGCACGCGGCCGACCTCGCCAAAGGCCACCCGGGCGCGCAGTTCCGCGATGATGCATTGTCTCAGGCAAGGTTCGATTTCCGCTGGCAGGACCAGTTTAACCTCTCGCTCGATCCCGACACCGCCCGCGAATTCCACGACGAAACTTTACCCGCCGAGGGAGCAAAACACGCCCATTTCTGTTCGATGTGTGGGCCCAAATTCTGCTCGATGAAAATCACGCAGGATGTACGGGAATTTGTAGCCAACGAGGAAAAGAAAAAAGATGCGGCTTAATTTTATAGATAGGGCTTGATCTTGTCAGGATATGCCTTGAAAAATAAACTCATACAATCGTATATATAGAGCCATTTTTCGAGTTTCTTTTCATCTTTTTGTTTTTCAAAAGTAGAAATATTTTCTTTAATTTTAGATATAGTAACGTCTAGATATTCGTCTCCGCTAATTATTACCTCCTTTGTATCTGTGACGTAAGCCATAACAGGATATAAATTGACTATATTTTTACCGTATTTATCTTGAACGAGCTGTCCAGATAAATCTTTTTTTGAATTTTCTAAATATTTAAGCACAGTCTCATCGCATTCAATTCTAGGAAGGTGGGGCTGAGCTTGCTCGATATCAACAGCATGATTTAAGGCTGGACCAAAAACGATATTATCTTTGTGATATAATTTTCCTATAGTTATCGCTCCTCGAGTTAGAAATCCGGCCGCAAGTAATTTTGCGCACAACGAATGTATGCTTAAAATTCGTCCGCCAAATGAAACGGGCTTGCTTATTATAATGTGATCTGAAAAAACAGAGACTTGGATCTCAAGGAACATTTTATTTACTTTGAATCGGCCAAGCGCCTCTTTTTTTAGCAGTTCTTGGCGATATTGTTCATTGTGACTCTCAGCCTCCACATGAAGAATTCCAACAGCTTCTAAAAGAAGATTTAAATCTTCAGTTTCTGTTGCACCTTTCCAGCCAAGAATGTCAATATAAGCGACTAAACGCTCTTCATATTGAGCTTTCTTTTCTTCAATTTGCTCCTTAAGTTTCTCTTCCGTCATTATTTTAAGATATCATATTTTTAACAACTATTATGCTCGGATAACACTATGACCCCTTCACCCCCACCATGCCCCGCCTGCCAATCGCCGCACTCGTATGAAGATCGCGGGCTGTGGAATTGCCCGGAATGCGGCTATGAATGGGCGGCTGGGGCGAACCAGAACGACGACGATGCCGTTACAGCAAAAATAACCCGCGATGCCAACGGCGCGGAACTAAATGACGGCGACACCGTTACAGTGATCAAGGATCTGAAGGTAAAGGGCTCATCGCTGGTCGTGAAGGTGGGAACCAAGGTCAAAAACATCCGCCTTGTCTCCGGGGATCATGATATAGATTGTAAAATCCCCGGCGTCGGTCCCATGGGCCTCAAATCCGAGTTCGTAAAGAAAATTACTGATTAAAAAAGGACGCAGCATGAAACAGTTATTTATGATTTTGGTTATGGTTTTGGTAATCGCTCCCACCGCCCACGCGCAAGGCAACGATCCGCTCGGCACGCAATATTACGGCCACCTCCGTGATATGTGCAAAAAGAACAATGTCGAACGCGTCTGGAACCGCTGGTTCGGCGACAAGCAGAAAAACCTGAGCCAGGACACGTGCTGCATGGATTCCGTCGCGGCAATGGAAAAGGAAAACGCGCTCGCGGCCGAGGACGGTGTTTGCCCTGACGGCCACCAGAAAAATAAACTCGAATGCCCGACATCAAAAGAATGGTGCGAGAAAACGTGAGAAACTTTTTCCTCATGACGCTTTTAATTCTCACCGCCTGCTCCGGCTACAAAACGCCGTCGATGAGCAGCGACCCGTCGAAAATGTCCGCCGATACGCTCTGCTACCGCCACGCCTACGCCAAATCCGACCCGAGGCTGCGCGATGAGATCGAGGCGCGCGGGCTGGAATGCGGCGAAATCCTGCGGCAGCAGCCGCATGCAGGCCAGGACCAGAGCCGTGCAGTCGGTTGGTGAAAGTTTAACGAATTCTTGCTAGACTAAGCCTTAAGTAACCCGGCCACCGGCTTAGCCACTCATATAATTTTGATTCATGCAAAACCCTGTCACTAACAAGCATTCCGTCGCGCTGGTCGATTCCACAAGCCACCGCGGCGAGGTCGAAAAAGCGCTGATGTCGTTCTACGATGTCACGTCCTTCGACGACGGCAAGGACGCGCTGAAAAAATTGGCCGCCTCTCCGCCCGCCATCATCATCGTCGGCGAGGACGTCAGTCCCGGCGGCAGCCTGAATTTCATCCGCGCCGTGCGCGGCGAGCGCACGCTGACCGAAGTTCCAATCCTCTATATCATCGACAAGAAAAATTTCAGCCTCATCGCCGATGGCAAGGCGGCGGGCACCAGCGATTTCATCACCAAACCCTACCGCCGTAGCGAGATCATCAAATCCATCTCGCGCCTGCTGAATGCCAGCATCGAGCATGAATGGGAGGCGCTGCCCGAGCTGCAGCAATCCGCGCTGAAAGGCACGGCCAGTCTGTTCGGCAACCTCGCCGACGTGCTCTCGACCGGCGAAGCCCTGCCCCTGAGCACCGTCAAGGATTCAGTGCAGCCGCTCGTCACTGCCATCGAGAACAACGATTTCAAAAGCATTTTGGACGGCGTGCGCAATCACGACGACTATACCTATGCGCATTCGATGCGCGTGGCGACGATGCTTTCACTCCTCGGTCACGCGGCAGGGTTCAAGAATGACGAGCAATTAATGCTGGCCTCCGGCGGGTTGCTGCACGATGTCGGCAAGATGATGATCCCGCACCATATCCTGAATAAACCGGGCAAGCTCGACACGGCGGAATTCGAGATCATGAAATCGCACGTGCCCGAGACGATCAAATATCTCAAGGCCGCCGGGAATATGCCGAACGCGATTTTCATCATCGCCGAGCAGCACCACGAAAAAATCGACGGCACGGGTTATCCGAACGGGCTGAAAGGATCCGAACTTAACGAGCTCGCGCGCATGGCCGCAGTCGTCGATGTGTTCAGCGCGCTCACCGACAGGCGCGTCTACAAACCGCCGATGGAGTCTGGCAAGGCGATTCAAATCATGAAAAACGAGATGACAACGCATCTCGACCAGAATTTCGTCAAAATGTTTTCTTCCATTCTCGCCGATGCGGATATATTATCGTGATATGTCACGATTTTTCCTGATCATTCTCGCTCTATGCATTGCCATGCCCGCATCCGCCGCGTTCAGGGAAACGCCCGAAAGCTATTACGGGCGGATAATGAAAAGCTGCGAATATGCTGTGCGCGAAAACTGGCGCGATTATCTGCTCTATGTCCCGCACAAGCGCATCGATGAATGCTGCGCCGAAAGCGTGCGGACAATGGCAAAAGCAGGCGCGAAATTAACGCGGGGCGATCAATGCCCCGAAGGCTATCAGCCGAACGCCCTCAAATGCGCGAGCAGCAAACGCTGGTGCGAGGAAATCAAGCGAAATTAAAGACGGAGTTTCGGTGGTTGAGGCGTTGCTGGCGTGGGGGTGTCTGCCGCTGCAGCCTTATTTATACGATCACTGATTTCTTTTAAATCCAGATCGCTGTCGTCCATGCGGCCGGGCGCCTGAACCTGGAGAATTTTATTGTCAGGACCAGCCAGACTTTTGAACACCGGGTTATGATGGTCGTCTGAATTTATTATAAGCGGAAATCCATAGACGTCCATGTATGGATTAGGCGGCATATCTTGATAATCCGGGCTTTCGCCATATTGCATTCCTGTCAGCACGGGTAAGTGATTGATGCTCGTTATATGGACGACTGCGCCGGTTTTCACCGTGCCCATCATGTTGATCGCATTTCTTTGAGTTTCATATCTGGTTTCATCCAATTTCGCAGAAGCATCAGGTTTATCTTTTGCGCGTTCGACCGCGGTTTCTTTACCGGTGTCGGAGCCGGTGATTCTATAACCATTTTCATAGGCATAACGGAAAGCATGCCCGGCAGGATCATCGGGAGAGAAAAACTTATCGAATGTCTTGCCGAGCTTTCCGTCTTTGGAATCTGCCAGGATTTTCTTTATCTCATCCGGGCTGTGCTGGAAACTTACGAGGACATTGCTCTTGCCGAAGAGCTGTTCCGCTGCCTTGATGGCGCCAATATGCGCATAAGCCCCGGCCATGGCCGGTTCTTCGTCTTCAGCCGACGACTTTTTAAAAAATCTTTTGATTGAATTTTTTGTATCTTCGATAGGCTGATCGACAGGAGATTGCGCGCTGATTATAAGAACAGGCTTTCCGCCATTTTCAATCCGGCGCATCGTCGCCGCCGCTTCTATGATATTGTAGGTATCGATGGCAAATTTCTTATAGATATCGGTCATGCCGCACTCCCTGTAATGCGCATGGCCAAGTTTAAAGACTAATCAATAATGAAAGATTAAGGGCGGGGAGTAGGCGTTAATAAACTCACCACTGCATATTCGAGTGATCCCAGTATTTATCGCGGATTTCCTTGGCATTATGGCTGTCAAAGCCATGGCAGAGCGCGCAGGCGTTCAGGGCGCCGACCGAAGCCAGCAGCATCATAAGAACAAGCAGGTTTTTAGCCGTTTTCGTTGTCATGGCGCTTATTTATCATAATCCGTCCACCGGATGCAAGTTCCGACAGGCGCCCTGAAGCCTTAAGTGCGCTTAGTTGTACTGGCGCTGCATGGTTTCGCCGGCTTCTTCCGTGTCGCGACCCATGCCGTGCCATGTGTTTTCACAGGCACTTACGGCAAACGTGCAGAGCAGGGCGCCCAAAACCAGCATTGTTCTTTTCTTAGACATCTTAATTCCTCGTGTTGTTGGTTCATGGAAAGGAATCGATTCCTTCCCGGTTCACGAATGCTTGAAGCGCGGGGAAGGTTCCGCGGGTGTTTAAAGCTATATTTCGTCGGCCTTGACGGTCATCCGGCGGAACGATTTCGAGCGGGCTGCTGCCGCGACAACGCTCAAGGTTGCGATGCCGCCGAACACGATGGAGGGCACGAGGCCGAGCAGCTTCGCCGCCACGCCCGATTCAAACGCCCCGATCTCGTTGCTGGAAATAATGAACATGGAATTCACGGCGCTGACGCGGCCTTTCATAGCCTCGGGCGTCAGTAACTGCATCAAGGTTCCCCGGATAATCATCGAGACGGAATCGAACGCGCCGGAAATCGCGAGGAAGATCATCGACAGCCAGAAATATTGCGACAGGCCGAAACCGATCATGCACACGCCGAAGCCCGCGACGACGAACAATAATCGCCGCGCCGAAATCACTTTCATCGGGCGAAGGGCGAACACGAGCGCGGTTAAGACAGCGCCGATGGCTGGCGCGGCACGCAATGCACCCAACCCTTCTGCGCCGATATGCAACACCTGGTCGGCGAACATCGGCAGCATCGCCACCGCGCCGCCGAACAGAACGGCAAACATGTCGAGCGCCATGACCGTGAGCAGAGTCTTGTTACCGAGAATGAACATCCATCCTTCACGGATACTTTCAAACGCTTTGGGCTTTGTCGCGGCGCGCTCCCAGTTGGGGAGGCGGATAAACCCGATCATCATGAAAGAGATACAAAGCATCGTGACGGGCATCCACCATGCGCCGTGTGCGCCGTAGCCGCCATAGATAAGCCCCGCCACCGCCGGGCCGGTGATCGCGCCGATCTGGAAGACGCTGGTCTGCCACGACAGCGCGCCCGCCATTTCACCGCGCGGGATAATGCGCGGCAAAATCGAGAAGGCCGCAGGCATCGCGAAACTGCGCGCGAGGCCGGAAATAAATACGCCGGTGAATAACGCCGCGACGACATGACTCTCGTTCATCGGCAGATAACCGCCCGCGATAACAAGAAGGATCAATGTGTTTAATGACAGCGTGCCGAGGCACCAGAGATAAATCCGCTTCGGCTGGCCGATATCGACAAAATACCCGGCGAACAACGCGCAGAAAATCGCCGGGACGGCTTCGGTCAGGCCGGTGAGGCCGAGCAGCAACGGGTCCTTCGTGAGTGAATAAATCTGCCAGCCGACAACAACCGATTGCGCCTGCAACGCGACAACCGTGCAGAACCGTGCCGCCAGCAAAAGGCGGAAATCGCGAAGGCACAGGACATTAAAGGAAAGGCCGCTCATAGCGAAGATATAACAAAGTTGTCATTCTGAGCGAAGCGAAGAATCTCAATGGGATCCTTCGCTGACGCTCAGGATGACAGGGCTCTAAAGAACCGTCAGCATTTCAGCCACCAGCGGGTGCCGGACGATATCGGCCTGCTCCAGCCGGACGACCGCGATGTTGGGCAGCGGGTCCAGCCTGTTGGCAGTTTCTTTCAGCCCCGAGATGCCCTCCAGCAGGTCGGACTGGTCCGGGTCGCCCGTGACGACCATGGTTGAATGCCAGCCAAGGCGCGAGAGCAGCATCTTGAGCTGCGCATAGGTGCAGTTCTGCGCCTCGTCGATTACAACGAAGGAGTTGTTGAGCGTCCGTCCGCGCATGAAGCCGACAGGAGCAATTTCAATCGTGCCTTCCTCGATATATTGACGCACGCGCTTGCCGCCCATCCGATCGCCAAGCGCGTCATAGAGAGGACGTAAGTATGGTGCCATTTTTTCATGCAGATCGCCGGGCAGGTAACCGAGTGACTCCCCGGCTTCCATGGCGGGACGCGAGAGCAGAATGCGCTCGACCTTTCCGGCGGCGAGGGCCTCGGCGGCCTTGGCGATAGCGAGGTAGGTCTTGCCGGTTCCGGCGGGTCCTATAGCGAGGGTGAGGTTGTGTTTGTCGATGGCTTCCATCAGGCGGGTCTGGCCCTCGGTGCGGGGGCGGACATTCTTGACGTATTTTTTGTCCCGGTTGCGGTCTATCTCGTCGTCTAGGGGGTGCCAGTCCTGGCGCTTTTCGGAGTGTCGGCTGTTTTCAAAGGGTCGGTCGTCGAAGTCTGGGTGAACGATGTTGGCGCTGGTTCTTACGGCATGGAGGTTACGGTTACGACGGGACTTTTTAGCCATGCAGAGGCTCCTTCTCGGGGCTTGGGGTTAAGAGAGAAGTGTGTGCAGTCGGAGGGGGTTTGGAGGATTTCAGCGAGGGGGCAGGACAGGTATTTCGACAGAGAGCGAAGGGAAGAGCAGTTCGAGGTGTGAAGGAATGAATCCAACGGGGCCTGCTTTGTGAACTGTAGGGGTGAACTGTGGACCTGTTACCTGAAAACAAGCCTACCAGAAAAACCCCGGCCTAACCATGGATTTCAAGCATTTTCCACGGTTTTAAAGAATTTTACGCTATTCGAAAAAACAGGTATAATGGTGAATGTGGTGATTTTTCGGGGAAAACGCTTCATGCAAAAAGCTCTTCTTGCTGGCCTTGTTTTAGTAACGGTATTTGGCGCCGGAACGGTTAACGCTGCCGAAGTTTTTATCAAGAAAAACAAAACGACAACATCCGCGCCGCAGAAACAGGCCTCTCCGTCCGTGCCGCAGGGCGCTGTCCCGAACCCGGGACAGGAGCAGGTTCTTCCCCCTGGCGTGCAATTATACCAGCCGGGCGTTGTGCCGCTCGGCCAACAGCCTTGCACCGAGGAAGATAAAAAATTGGTTCTTGCGCTTGATAAAAAGGTTACTTCCAAACGCGATCCGAATGCCACAGCAGGGCAGGTCAATGGAGAAGCGCAACAATGGAGCGATAGTCTCAACAATCCTGAAAGTATGCGGAATTTCATCAATATCTACGCACGTTGCTCTTCCACCGTTATGGGCGGACGCGAGGCGAGAGGAATAAAACCTCTAAAGCCCGTTGAACCCGTCAGATTGCCGGCCTACAAAACACCTTAAAACACGCGGCAATCCTGTGCTTTTTCCTCATTGATTGCCTTTTTTCCTGATTCTCTATAGCCTGCCCCGCCATGACCCTGGAATTCAAAGACATTCAGAAGGCCAACAAGGCCATCAAGGATTACATCATCCGCACGCCGACGATCCGTGCGGCGCGTTTGTCTGTGCATCTGGGCATCGAGCTTTATCTCAAGCTTGAGAATATGCAGTACACGAACGCGTTCAAGGCGCGCGGCGCGCTCAACAAACTTTTGACGCTCGACCCGGCACAGCGTCGCAACGGTGTTATCGCCTGCAGCGCCGGTAATCATGCGCAGGGCGTCGCGTTTCATGCGCAACGCCTCGGCATTCCGGCGATCATCATCATGCCGGAAGGAACGCCGTTCAATAAAATCGCCAAGACGCAGGATTTCGGCGCCAAAGTCGTGCTGTTCGGAAAAACATTGCCCGAGGCGATGGATGAAACGCATCGCCGCGCCAGCCAGGATAATCTCGCTTTCATTCACCCGTATGACGACGCCGTTGTTGCGGCCGGGCAGGGAACGATCGGTCTCGAGATGATGGAGCAACGCCCTGATTTAGACGTTGTTGTCGTTCCTATCGGCGGCGGCGGTTTGATGGCAGGCGTTGCAACGGCAGTGCATGCAATCAATCCAAAGGTCGAGATCATCGGCGCGCAGGCGAAGAGCTACGCAGCCGTTAAAAACATGATAGACGGCGAAAATCACAAGATCGGCGGCTCGACGGTCGCAGAAGGCATCGCGGTCAAGCATCCCGGCGAGGACAATGTAAAAATAATCAAAAAACTTGTTTCGCGGATCGAAATCGCGACGGAGACCGAAATCGAGGAAGCGATTTTCGATTTCCTCTCGGCGGAAAAACTCGTGGCCGAAGGTGCGGCCGGTGCAGGCCTTGCAGTCGTCAAAAACAATCTGGATCACTTCAAGGGCAAGAAGGTCGGCCTCGTGGTTTGCGGCGGCAACATCGATTCACGCATGCTCTCGACGCTGATCATGCGCGGGCTGGTACGCGATGGAAGAATTACGAGATTGAGATTTGAAATCGACGACACGCCCGGTCAACTTGCCGATATTGCGCGCATCATCGGTGAATCCCAGGCCAACGTTATCGAAGTTATTCACCAGCGCATGATGCAGGCTGTGCCGCTGAAACGCGCCGAGCTCGATGTCGTGATCGAGGCGCAGGACAAGGACCACGTGAAGCGCATCCTCAAAGCCCTGCGCAAGCACGGCTTCACCGTCGACGCCAAGAGTGAAGTTTAAGAAAACTTACGCCGCTTCTTTCTTGCTGTCGCCGCCGTCATCCGGATCCGGCTTCTGGTAATTGCCGGTGAAAATGTCGCTGGCGAACACTTCTTCCCAAGACCCTTGCGTCGAAGCCTTCGAATATTCCGTCGCGCGGTTTTCGAAGAAATTGACGTGCTCGGCACCGTTCAGCATTTCATCCATCCACGGCAGCGGGTTGGCCTTGATGCCGAAGATCGGCTCGAGATTCAATTGCTGCAGGCGGCGGTCGCCGATATAGCGGATGTAATTTTTGACGTCCTTGGGCTCGAGACCTTCAATCGGCCCACCTTCAAAGGCGAGATCGATGAACGCATCCTCGAAGCCGACGATTGTACGGCAGCTCTCGGTGATTTCACTGCGCAGCTCGTCATCCCAGATGTCGCGGTTTTCATCGATGAACGCGTTAAACAACTTGATCATCGACAGGCAGTGCAGCGTTTCGTCGCGCACCGACCAGGTGATGATCTGGCCCATGCCCTTCATTTTATTGAAGCGTGGGAAGTTCATGAGAATCGCGAAGGATGCGAAGAGTTGCAGCCCTTCCGTGAACGCGCCGAACATCGCCATCGTCTTGGCAATATCGCGGCGCGATTTCATCGACACGTTCTGCATGTAATCGAACTTGTCTTTCATTTCCTTGTATTTCAGGAACGCCGAATATTCCACCTCGGGCATGCCGATGGTGTCCAGCAGGTGCGCGTAGGCGGCGATGTGAACGGTCTCAATGTTCGAGAAAGCCGATAACATCATCTGCACTTCGACCGGGCCGAAGACCTGGCTGTAATGCTTCATGTAGCAGTTGTTGACCTCAACATCCGACTGCGTGAAGAAACGGAAAATCTGCATCACCAGGTTTTTCTCGGACGGGGTGAGTTTCTTCTTCCAGTCGCGCACGTCTTCGGCGAGTGGGACTTCCTCGGGCAGCCAGTGAATGCGCTGCTGCGTCAGCCACGCTTCGTAGCACCAGGGGTAGAGGAAAGGCTTGTAGACATGGCGCTCCTGCAGCAGCCGGGAAGGGGAATCTGTGACATCGTCGATAATCTTTTTGGCCATGGGTACGCTCTCCTCGTTTTTTGTTCTTGTAAGAATCGGTTGGATGGGGGGAATTTTAGACTTTCCCGGTCCCCGCGCAGAGTCATTTCTGACTGAAAATGCGCGGAGAACGGGGATAAAGGCAGGAATTTGGTAACTCAGACCTGTCCATATATAGCGGTGTTTTTGTTTTAGTGCCACTACATCTTGTGGTTTTCCACACCCTATATCAGTTCGTTCGACCGTTTTGAGGGGGGTGGGGGTGCCCCTTACCTTTCCCGGCAATTCTTTCACCATCCTTCCGTCCATAGCGGCCCCGTTACGCGCCCGGATAACCGCGCAGCACAAAGACCCGGCACCATGCCGAGCCCCTTAAAAGCGTAAAACAAAATGGCTGGAATATAAAGGAATTAATTCCTATATAACCATGCGTTGACATAATGGGAGAGGATTAATAGATTACGATCTTACGAAAAAAGGAACGACCATGACTGATTTACCTCAAGAGGATGAACGCGGAACAGCGGATCAAGGTGCAGCCGAGGCTGATACATCCCGGGTTAAAAAAACGCGATATGTAGGGGTTGCGCCTGCAGAAGCGGTAGCCGAAACGTCCTTGGAAAAAGCTATAAAGAGCGAAGTCGAACAGGCTCTGGAAGTCATGGTGTATTTTAACAATGCGTCGTCGTTCAACAGGCATTCCAATCTGCGGATAACGCTTTATAAAAGACCACAGGGCAATTACGCGGCAGGGGAGCCAGTTAACGGCATCAATATAAAACTGGGCACGTGGCAGGACAAAAAGAAACTCGCCCGGGTCATCGCTTCGATCATGAAAAAATTTGATGATGCGGACATCGCGAAGGCTGTGGACGAGCCGGAGGCCTACATGTCTTCTATAGCGCGCGCGCTGGGAGACCCCGCGCGGGCACATACCAATCAGTCAAACGTTCAGATAAGAAATCTGGGTGCGGGCTACGAGCTGGAGACTACGTTTGTTGATAAAAAGCGCGGTGTGCCGGGCATGATCGCCAGCCTTAAGGAACTGTTCGAAGGCAAACGTTTTTTCGCTGCGCTGAATGTTGCAACACATCGTATGTACCAGAATATCGGCGTTCAGGCAAAAATCGAAGCAGTGCCGGTTCCTCTTCAAAAGGAATTTGAACGGGCGAAACTCTACGTTGCCATGATGAACGCCGAACCCTATAACCCGGAAGCACCGGGAGACCTGCGGCTGTAACTAAACCGGCGAAATGAAATCTTACGAAAGAGAAAGCATCCATGACTTTTTCCATCGCAAAAAGAGCCGCCGAGGCTGTTGATGTGATGCTGCGCACCGCGAATCCGTTATTGAAGCTGCCTAAAGGTGCCAGCACAGAACTGGTGGTTCCAAGCATGGTTCCCAATGCGAGGTACCGTAATATCTTTATCCATCTGGGCGTTTGGGAGAAAAAAGAAGATCTGGCGCAGGCTGTCGTTTCAATCGCCAAAAGATTTAATGACGCGGCAATTACAAATTTTCATTTCACGCCGTCTGTTTTATTTGAAAGGATCAAGAACAGAATACCGACGTCAGGCATATTTGATATCATAGACGATATTCAGCTATCTACTAAGCCTCAGCCGGCTGATGATCTGTATACCCACATCATGGAACTGGTGAGCTACAATCTGCTGAGTGCGAGTATGCTGGTAAAGACGGCTTTACCTGATTGGGAAATTTACCATCGCTGCCAGTTTCCGCGTTTCCTGGCGAAAGAATATGAGGAAGCGCAGACCGCGGTGGCGCGGATGTACAGGCCCTTTGATATCGGGTAATTAAACCGGCGGTTCCTGGGCCGATTTCGGTATGTCGCGGGTTTTATAGAGCGAGAACAGCACGCCGCCCGCCAGCAGCCCGATCGTGACGCCGAGCGAAACGCTGGCCGGGAATTTCTCCCAGTGGAAGATCTCGATCAGGAAGACTTTCGAGCCGATGAAAATCAGGATAAGGGCGAGCGCGTATTTGAGATACGCAAAACGCTCGATCATCGCCGACAGCGCGAAGAACAACGCCCGCAGGCCTAAAATAGCGAACACGTTGCTCGTATAGACGATAAAGGTGTCAGTCGTGATCGCGAAAATAGCAGGCACGGAATCCACCGCGAAAATCAGGTCGGCGAATTCGATTGTCACCAGCGCGAGGAACAGCGGCGTCATGAACAGCACCATTTTGCCGCTTTTCGGATCGGGCTGGCGGATGAAGAATTTCTGGCCGTGCAGGCTTTCCGCGATGTGGAAGTTCTTCTTCAGGAACTTGATGATCGGGTTGTTCTCGACCGCCTTGCCGTGGTCGCCCTCGTCTTTCATGAACAGGAGCTTGATGCCGGTGAGGAGCAGGAAACCTGCGAAGATATAAAGCACCCAGTGGAAATTATGCACCAGAGCCGCGCCAAGGCCGATCATGAGGCCGCGCATGACGATGACCCCTAAAATGCCCCAGAACAGTACGCGGTGCTGGAATTTTCGCGGGATATAGAGCGCACTGAAAATAATCGCCATGACGAAGATATTGTCGATGGAGAGGCTCTTCTCGATGATATAGCCGGTGTAATATTCGAGAGCGCTTTCCTGGCCCAGTTCCCACCATACGAACAATCCAAAGAGCAAACTGACGGTGATATAGCTGGCCGAGAGCTTCAGGCTTTCGCGCACGCCAATTTCATGCTGGTCGCGGTGCAGGACGCCAAGGTCGATGATCAGCAAAACGAGGATGATCGCGAAAAACACGAGCCAGATCCACATGGGCTTGTCGAGGAAATCGAGGGCTAGAAGTGCTTCCATGGGCGGGGGGTAATCCTTTTGAATTTACTCATATAAGTATAGGGCCTGCAGGGCCTGCATTCAAACGGTGATTTCAGATTTTCACGAAAAGCCCGGTGATTTCGACATGCGCGGACCACACGAACTGGTCGACGAGCGTGAGGGATTGAAGTTTGTAGCCGCCATCCAGCAGCGTTCTCGCATCGCGCGCGAAACTGGCCGGGTTGCAGGAAACCCCAATGATTCTGCGGGTCTCCGAGGAGGCGAGGAACGGGACTTGCGCGGCCGCCCCGGCGCGCGGCGGGTCGAAAATGACGGTGTCGAAACCATCCAGCTCGGTTTCCTTCAGCGGATTTTTGAACAAATCGCGCCACTGGGCGGTGAGGCCGGGATGTTTGCTCTGCGCGAGGGTTTGAATCGCGGGCCCATCGCCGTCGATTGAAGTAACAGGGCCGAGGGCAAGCAAAGGACCGCTGAACGTGCCGCAGCCGGAGAAAAGATCGAGGAATTTGCTCCCGCCTTGCGCGTAATTCATGACGAGGGCGGTGAGGGCCTGCTCGCCCTCTTCGCTGGCCTGCAGGAAGGTCGCCGGGGGCAGGGTGACGTTAAGTTCGCCGAATTTTTTAACGACCGGCTTGCGGGCGAGGATGATTTCCGGCGGGCGGAAATCTTTCTCGCGGTACGAAATGCGGGCGATGTCGAGTTTTTCGGCGATCTCGCCGAGCGCCTCATCCTGCTCGAAACTGAATCGCCCGCGTTTTTGCAGGCGGCCCGTCAGTACCATGTCGAATGCGCCGCCAACATATTGCAATGTAACGTCGCAATTTTTCGCGTCCCCCATCAGGCGCGGGAGATAGGGCCGGAGCTCCTGTGTCTTTTTCTCGAGCGCCGGGTCGAGCACAAGGCAGCGCTCGATGTTCAAAACATTATGACTGCGCCCCTCGTTATAACCGAGCGTGATGCCCCGGTTTGTTTTAATCGCCGTCATCGTCGTGCGGCGGCGTGTCGCGGCAGGCAGGAAAACCGGCTCGCCCCATGTTGCAGGCTCGACTCCCGCGCGGGTGAGCGCAGTTTTGACCTTGGCGATTTTCCACGCGCGGTAAAATTCCGGTGTGACATGCTGTAGCGAACACCCGCCGCATTTCGCGAAGTAAGGGCAGGGCGCTGGCACGCGGGTAAACGAGGGACTCACGATTTTCTGTAAGGTCCCGCGCTCGCCTTTGATCGCGGCCTCGATCACATCGCCCGGCGCGGTTTTAGGCACGTAAACAGGCGCGCCATCATGCAGCGCGACGCCGTCGCCTTTGGCACCTATTTCATTTATCGTCAGCGGAACAATTTTATTGGTCATGCGTTGTTATTTATTACCGAAAAAAGGAGATTTTGCCATGCCCGCCCAGAAAAAACCCGAAGGCTCCAACAATGTCACGCCTTATTTGACGCTTAAGGGCGCGAACAAAGCCATCGACTTCTATAAATACGTGCTCGGTGCCAGGGAAGAATTCCGCATGGACATGCCGGATGGCAGCCTTGCGCATGCCTCGCTTGTAATCGGCGATTCCAAAATCATGATGACGGAAGAAAGACCCGAATGGGCCGCGAAAGGCCAGGGCGTCACGAAATCCTCGACTTATGTTTATGTCGACGACCCCGACGCCGCGTTCAAGCGCGCCAAGGAACGCGGCGCGGAAGTCGTGATGGAGCCCGCCGATATGTTCTACGGCGACCGCACGGCATGCTTCGTCGATCCGTTCGGCCAGAGCTGGACCGTTGCGCTGCATGTCGAGGATGTGTCCGACGAGGAAATGCGCCGCCGCGGCAAGGAAATGTTCAGCAAAGCGGCCTGATTTCAATCGTCATTGCGAGGAGGCTTCTTAGCCGACGAAGCAATCCAGACTTAAAATGGATTGCTTCGCTCCCGATGGTCGCTCGCAATGACGGTCGTGTTTGATTATTTATAAACCGGCAGCATCATATAGCCGAGAACGACCAGCATCGCCGCGAGGATGATGGCGATGAATTTGCGGAGCCTGTCTGATTTATTGTCGCTCATGGCGGGAGCGTAGCACGCTCTTAAAAGGCTTCAAACACAGCCTTTTCAAGTTCTTGACTTTCTATAATCACTTATATAAGTTACCCCGCAAGAGGTAACGTTATGACAAGACAATCAAGCCAGCAAGAAACAACCGAATTCAACATTCCAGAAGAACTCTTGGGCGATCTAAGAATGCTGATCCCGAGCACCGAGTGTTTTGGTGATGCTCTTGGCCGTACGTTGGAGCGGAACCAGATCTACAATGTCGGTTTTCTGGTTGCCGCAACGGAATTTGACCTTGTATGTGCAAAAAATATCGGTCGGATCAGACGGCAAAAAATAAAAGAGGTGCTGGAAGCTTTAGGTCTGCGGCATGAAATGGTTGACGAGAAAACGTCAAAGCTCTTATTCGCACAGTCTCTTCCCAGCCATTGCTGGATGCTAAAGAAAAATGTCGAAGGTCAAAGAGAGGCCGACGAACTGGTGCGCAAAGTATTTAAAATTCCTCCCGGCGTTGTCCCGCAATTCCAGTTCGACGTAAAAAAGAAAAAAACTGAAAAGAAAACAGCCACGAATAATACAGAAACCGTCACGGATCTTAACATTCCGAAAGAACTGCTGGGAGATCCGAGAATGCTGATCCCGGCCAGGCAGTTGTTGAGTGACGGTGTCGCCATCCGACTATCCAATGGCGGGCACCTGTTAAACGTGGGCTTGATGGTTGCCGCCACGGACAGGCAGTTTTACGTTATCCCTGGCATGGGATATGTCCGGATTAAAGAAGCTAAAGATGCATTAGCATCTTTGGGTCTTAGACCCGGAATGATAGATGCGGAAACAGCACAAGCTATGTTCCAGCAACTTGGTCCTCTGCCTGGTACAAATTTTGACAAGTACACGATAAATAAGGGGAAACAACAAGCAGCCGATACGATTATAAGGAAAGCTTTTAAAATTTCCAAAGACGCTGTTGTTCCAACCTATGAAGAAACAATGCGTAACGCTCCTGTTGCGGTAGAATTTCCTATATTTTTATCTTCAATTTTCAGTGAAGTATTAAAAAGCGACAAGACTCTCATGCGCAAAGCTCAGGAGGCGCTGAATAAGATCGCAATCGACCTGACGAAACAGGAACTCCAGCGGCATGTGCATGGCAATCCTTCTCCTGAAGAGAGGCAGCCAGACGGGGCAGTTTCTGACCGGCAGAACAGCGAAGCAGGGGAGAAATTGAATTTTTCCGCGCGTATACCGCCAATTTTCTCTACGGCAGTGGAAATCTATCCAGGCTTGCGCGAAGAAATAACTGATAAGTTCAGAGCTGCAGCCGTAACCATAGCCAAAGAAGCCCTGCAAAAACAACTCGATGCTATAGCATCGCCTGCGCACGGCTGAGCATTCGGTTTTCGATCAATAAAAAAGGCCCCAAGACGGGGCCTTTTTTGTCTATGGCTGCCACTTACTGACACGCCAAACATTCTTCATATTTTTTCTCGCCCTGCGCTTCTGAAAGTTCCGGCTGGCGGTTGTCTTTCGGCGCTTCGGACATTGTGCGCTTCCATGATGCGTCGGACTCGGCGCGCTGGATGGATTTGCTACGGCAGTAGTAAAGCGATTTGACGCCTTTTTTCCACGCCTCGAAATGCACGCGGTGAAGCTCGGCCTTATGCACGTTGGCGGGCAGGAAGACGTTGAGCGACTGCGCCTGGCAAACAAAAGGAGTTCTGTCGCCCGCATGTTCGATCAGCCAGCGCTGGTCGATTTCAAACGCGGTTTTGAAAACGTCTTTTTCTTCCTGGCTGAGGAAGTCCAGATGCAGGACGGAACCTTCGTTCGTGAAGATCGACGACCAGACATCGTCGGTGTTCTTGCCTTTTTCTTCGAGAAGCTTGGCGAGGAACGCATTCTTGACCGGGAATGAACCGGACAGCGTTTTGTGCGTGTAGGCGTTGGCCGCGTTCGGCTCGATGCCGGGCGACGCGCCGCCGGTGATGATGGAGATCGACGCGGTCGGCGCAATCGCCATCTTGTTCGAGAAGCGCTCCTGGATGCCGTAATCGGCGGCATCGGGGCACGCGCCGCGCTCGGCGGCGAGTTTGACGGAGGCATCGTCCGCTTGTCTTTTGATATGTTGGAATATGCGGCGGTTCCAGACTTTCGCCATCACGCCTTCCATCGGGATCATTTTCGATTGCAGGAACGAGTGGAAGCCCATGACGCCGAGACCGACGGAACGCTCGCGCATCGCGGAATATTTCGCGCGCTTCATGGAGTCCGGCGCCTTCTCGATGAAATCGGTGAGGACGTTGTCGAGGAATCGCATGATGTCCTCGATGAAGGTCGGGTGATCCTGGTATTCCTCGAATTTCTCGAGATTTAACGAGGAGAGGCAACAGACCGCCGTTCGGTCATTGCCGAGATGGTCGATGCCGGTCGGCAGCGTGATCTCGGAGCAGAGGTTCGACATTTTCACCGTGAGGCCCGCCATCTTGTGGTGGTCGGGGATCTGGTCGTTCACGTGGTCGATATAAATGATGTAGGGCTCGCCGGTTTCGATGCGGGCGGTGAGGAGGCGGATCCAGAGTTCGCGCGCCGAAACTTTGTCGACGACATGGTTGTCCTTCGGCGATTTCAGCGCCCACTGCTCGTCATTCTCGACGGCGATCATGAAAGCATTGTTGACGAGGACGCCGTGGTGCAGGTTCAGCGCCTTGCGGTTCGGGTCGCCCCCGGTCGGGCGGCGGATCTCGATGAATTCCTCGATCTCCGGGTGCCAGATGGGGAGGTAAATTGCTGCGGAGCCGCGGCGAAGCGAGCCTTGCGAAATCGCGAGGGTGAGCGAGTCCATGACACGGATGAAGGGCACGATGCCGGAGGTCTTGCCGTTGCGGCCGACTTTTTCGCCGATCGAGCGGACATTGCCCCAGTAGGAGCCGATGCCGCCGCCGAGCGAGGCGAGCCATACGTTTTCATTCCAGAGCTCGACGATGTCCTTGAGGTCGTCCTTGGTTTCGTTGAGGAAGCAGGAAATCGGCAGGCCGCGATTGGTGCCGCCATTCGAAAGAATGGGCGTCGCGGGCATGAACCAGAGCTTGGAAATGTAATCATAAAGGCGCTGGGCGTGGGCGCTGTCATCGCCGTAGAACATCGCGACGCGGGCGAACAAATCCTGGTAGGATTCTTCGGGCAGCAGGTAACGGTCGGTCAAGGTGGCTTTGCCAAAATTCGTCAGAAATGCATCGCGCGATCTGTCGATCTGCACGCGATTTCCCCGTTCCATCTGCGCGACGTCAAACATGAGTAAACTCCCCAATTTTTTCGTATCAATTATATAGGCTGGTAGTGTTTGAAAGACAGTAGAACTACTATCCCTAGCGGTTAGCTTCATTCAAAATACTACATCTCGTGGTATTGAACAATGAATTTTCGGGAAGGGGTACAGGAAATTATTCCTGAACATGTTATCCATTTTAGCAAAAGATTTTGAATCTGCTCGGAGAATTCACTCTATCCAATCCCTTATCCCCAGAGACCGGATTTTAAAATCGCAATAATATTTCCCGCGACCTATTCATAACGTGGCAAAATTCCATTTTAGGTTGTCATAGGTCCGCGGTCCTATGACATAAGAAGACGAAAATCCGCGAATCTTCCGCCCGACTCGGGGCACCGGACTGCCTTATTTCACGCGGACCATGTCGCAGACCTTGTGGGCCTTGTCGCTTTCGGCATTCATGACGGACATGATCTCGAATCTGTCCTTGGCCTTCAGCGAGGCGCGGCTGACGTTTTCGCCAACCTCTTCCGCCACGCACTCGCAGTAATCATTGACGACCTGGTCGGTATATTCCGAGGTTTTCGATTTCATGTGGTGCATGCAGAGCTTTTGCGAAACGCCCCGGTTCAACACGCACGGCACGACGATCTTCTGCACGTAATAAGCGTCAAGCTTGGGAAAATCTGCGTCTGTTTTCAGGGTTTTTGTGAAAACGGAGAATTGCGAGCTTTTGACCTTGCTCATTTCACAGGCGCAAAGCGCGGGATCGAGATTGTTGCTCGTGCATTTCTGGGATACGTGGGTCTCGATATTTTTATAGCTTTTTTCCGCCAGGGTTTCGCTATGCGCGGGCGCCGAAAAGGCTGCCAGTGACAAAAATACGGCCAGGAATCCGAAAACATTATGTTTATTCATTGTACGCCCGCCTTTGCTGAGTTGTATGAAAAACAAGCTAAACCATTAAAAATGGAAAAGCTATATGTTATGCTAATCGAACTTTGCACCGTCTCCCCTCAATCTCTCAGCCGAAATTCATGTCACAAAAAAGAAACACCAAAATTGTCGCCACCATAGGTCCCGCCAGCAACAGCGCGGAAATGATCAAGGAGCTGTTCGCGGCGGGCGTCAACATGTTCCGGCTGAATTTCAGTCACGGCACGCATGAAGACCACAAGGCCGCGCTCGGCCATATTCGCGCGCTTGAGAAAAAAACCGGGCGCCCCATCGCCATCCTCGCCGACCTGCAGGGGCCGAAATTGCGCATCGGTACATTTAAAGACGGCAAGATCGCGCTGAAGAAAAACCAGACCATTCGTTTTGATCTCGACACAAAGCCAGGCGATGAAACGCGTGTGAATTTACCGCACCCGGAAATTCTAAAAGTGCTGGATAAAGGCAGTCAGATTTTTCTCGATGACGGCAAGGTGCGCGCCGAAGTCACAAAGAAGGGGAAAGATTACGTCGAGGCGGTGATTAAATCCGGTAGCATTCTTTCAGATAAAAAAGGCCTGAATGTTCCCGGCGCGGTCATTCCAATTCCTGCGCTCACAGACAAAGATAAAAAAGATTTGAAGGCCGCGCTCGAGATGGGCGTTGACTGGATCGCGCAAAGCTTCGTGCAAAAACCCGAGGACGTTAAGGAAGCGAAAAAACTGATCGGCGGCAAAGCTGCGCTGATGGTGAAGCTGGAGAAGCCTTCCGCGATTGAAACGCTCGATAAAATCTTGGAGCTTTGCGACGGTGTTATGCTGGCGCGCGGCGATCTCGGTGTTGAAATTCCGCCCGAGGATGTGCCGGGCGTGCAAAAGCGCGTTGTGCGCCAGGTGCGCGCCGCAGGCAAACCCGTGGTTGTCGCCACACAGATGCTGGAGTCGATGATAGCGAATGCAAGGCCCACACGTGCGGAAGCCTCCGACGTTGCCACCGCCGTTTATGACGGCGCGGATGCGGTGATGTTATCCGCCGAAACCGCGAGCGGTGCGTATCCGCAAAAAGCCGTCGAGTTCATGGACAAGATCTGCCGCCGCACCGAAACCGACGAAACCTATCTGCAGATGATGGCCGGCGCGCATCCCGGCACGCTGGGCGACCCGTCGGATGCGATTACCACGGCGGCCTATTACACCGCGCAGGATGTCGAGGCCGTGTGCATCGTCACTTATACGATGTCAGGCTCCACCGCTTTGAGAATGTCGAGGCAAAGGCCGGAAATCCCGGTGCTTTGCCTGACGCCCAAATTAGAGGTCGCACGGCGCATGGCGGTGTCCTATGCGGTGCATGCCGTGCACGCGCCGGAAATTCAGGGTGAGTTCAGCGGGCCTGTGCCGCATGCCAACCGGATATTGAAAGCCGAAGGCATCGCAAAAAAAGGCGAGCGCTTCGTCATGACAGCGGGCGTACCTTTCGGCACGCCCGGCTCTACGAATCTTCTTAGAATAGCTGAAGTCGAATAGTTATTGCGCGCTCGCAACGACCGTCGCACCGGGATCGCTGTGCAGCCACCAGCCTTCACGGTTAATCGAGAAGATGGGGCGGTAGCGCCCTTCGCTGTTCGCATCGACCAGCGTTTTAATCTGGTTGTCTAGCGCGTAAATTCCGTCATCGGTGTACACGGCGAGAATCGCGTGCGGGATGTTCTTTACATTGTCATGCAGGATGACGACACGCAGGCGCTCTTCAGGAACACCCAAGGCCCGAAGGGCCGTATACTTGGCAATCGCGAAGTCTTCACAGTCGCCGCCCTTTTGCAGGAACTCAACCGGCGTCGCCCAGTAATCGGACTGGCCCCAGTTGCGGTTGTCGCTGATGTAAGGCCTGCTGTTCGCAAGATCGTTCACCTTGCGCGCCATTTCTTTCAAAGGCAGGCCTTCGAAATCTTTCAGGTTCTCGCGCCATTCCGCGATGAGCTTGTCAGAGCTGTCGCGTTTCAAGTCACGCTCGAAGCGGGCGAACATGCCCGTCCATTTCGTGAAAGGCTTGAGGTTGGCTGATTGTTTTTCAGCGGAGCCGAAAAGGCCCTGATGGATGTTCAGCTTGCCGATGCCGGGCGCTGAAATCTGCAGCGCGATCTGCGCCGGAACGTCCTTGATCGAATCCGCGCGGGCTTTCTTGATGCCGCTGCCGGGGATCGAGGCGAAGAAGAACATGCTCGCCGTGACGGCACGAAGAGCCCACTGGCGGAAAAGAATCATCGCCAGCTGGCGGCGCGAAATCATCGCGTGTTTCAGGAAGATTTTTCCGAGAGGAAGGCGTGTGTCTTTCTGCTGCTTCAGGGCGAAACGAAGATCGCCTGAAGAAATGACACCTTTCATGACCAGAAGTTCGCCGAGCCTGTTGCGGCCGAGAATGGCTTTGAATTCTCTGAAGATACCTGAGTTACTCAAGTGACACCCCTCTATAACACACCTGTATTAACGCCCTTTTTTAATGCCCGGCTTGTTTTTGCCGGTTCAGGAACCCCGCCGTTTATCCGGATTTCCACCCCTTTATTACACACTAGAAAGATTGACGAATTCCTAACAAAGGCGCATAAAATCGTGAATTCGTTAAACATTTGGCGTTTTTCTATGAAAAAGACTGAAAATAAAGCCTTTTCTGGCCCCGGTCAGGACGGCCTGGGAGCCGGTCTGGATGGCCTGATCAGGGCCATGGACGGGGTGCCCGTCCTGGTGGTGGGCGACGTCATGCTGGACCGTTTTGTCTATGGGGAGGTCGAGCGGATCTCGCCCGAGAGCCCCGTGCCCGTGCTTTCGGTCAGGCGCGAGGAGACCATGGCTGGCGGTGCGGGCAATACGCTGGCCAATCTGAAGGGCCTCGGCGCGGAAGGCATGCTCCTGTCTGTCACGGGCGATGACGAAGACGGCAAGACCTTGCGCCGCATGATTAAAGAATTCGGGTTTGATGATTCAGGGCTGCTGACCGACAAAGCGCGCCCGACAATTGTGAAGACACGTTACCTCGCCGGGCATCAACAATTGCTCCGCACCGATCATGAAACCAAAACACCTCTTAGTGATAAAGTCGCGGCTGATCTTTTGAAAAAAGCGGAAGGCTTTATCAAAAAGGCGAGCGCGGTTGTAATTTCCGACTACGGCAAGGGTTTGCTGCGCCCGGATGTGATTACGGCGCTGATCACGATGGCGCGCAAAAAAGGCGTGCCGGTGATCGTCGATCCCAAGGGTCATGATTTCAGCAAATATGCGGGCGCGGATCTGATTACGCCGAACCGCCGTGAACTCTCCGACGCGACACGCGGCGCGGCAACGGGTACCGATGATGAAATCATCCGCGCCTGCCACGAAATTATTTCCGGCTGCAATATCGGCGCTGTCCTCGCGACACGCTCGAAAGACGGCATGAGCATCGTCCGCAAGATGGGTGAGCCTGTGCACATGCCCGGCGCGAAAGATATCGAAGTGTTTGATGTCTCCGGCGCGGGCGACACGGTGATTGCGACCGTATCCGCAGCGTTAGCGGCAGGCGGAAGTTACGAGCAGGCGGCGGAGCTTGCCAATATCGCGGGCAGCATCGTTGTCACGAAAGTCGGCACCGCGCCGATCCGCAGCAGCGAACTGATTGAAGCCGCGAGTAATATGGACGAGAAAAAATTCGCCTATGCCGACAAGCGCGCGCCGCTCGCGGAATGGAATGAAAGCGCCGAGCAAATTCGCCGCTGGCGCGCGAAGGGATTAAAGGTTGGATTCACGAACGGTTGCTTCGATATCCTGCATGCAGGCCATGTCAGTTACCTGAACGCCGCACGCGGCCAGTGCGACCGTCTCGTTGTCGGTCTCAACCGTGATGAATCGGTGAGATTGCTGAAAGGCGAGGATCGTCCCGTGCATGATGAAAATGCGCGCGCCGCCGTTCTTGCCGCGCTGGCCTGCGTCGATATGGTCGTTCTGTTCGGCGCGGCAAAAAAGAGCGAGGACAATACGGCGATTGAATTGATCACGCTGCTCAAGCCCGATCTTTATTTCAAGGGTGGCGATTACACCATCGACCAGATCCCCGAAGCCGCCGCCGTTCAGGCAGGCGGGGGCGCGGTTGCAATCATGCCCGCCGTCGACGGGCAGAGCACCACGTCTTCAATCAGGAAAATCCGCACCGAGGCGGCCTGATTTTCCCATAATTTATAAGAGTTATGTGCAAGGGCTGTACGCGCCCCGGCTTAATTGATAGAATCTCAATCTGAATTTTAACCAACCAGGGTCCCCCACATGCGTGCGATATATCTTCTGCCGGTTTTGATGCTTACTGCCTGCGGCTATGAAAGCCCGACCTGGATGCCGGCGGGTTATGCCTATCACAACGACGAATACAAGGCGCAGCCCGGACCCGCAGCCGACAGCCTCGGCTATGCCTATACGCCCGAGCGCAACGCGCAGATGACCGATATGTGGGCCGGGGTTGCCGCAGCGCTCACGGATGATCTGGAATCGCAGACCGGCCTGTCGCCGCAGCCTGTGTATCTTGAAAAACTGACTCACAGCAACGCGTTTAACCTCAGCCTTGATAACGCCCTGCGCGACGAACTGCGCGCGCGCGGCTATCTGCTGACGGATTCGCCTGAAGGCGCGACGCACGTCAAATATCAGGCGTTCGAAGTCGGCGATGAGGGCAAGGGCCCGGTCGTTTCGTACAACGGCGACGAGTATGTCGACAGCAAGGCCTGGAAGCCCGCGAAAACCCGCGAGTTTGTTTTTGTCCTGACATTGCTGAAAGACGGCGTAGCGCTCAGCGAAGCACGCAGCGTGCGTCCGTTGCCAGCTTACGGTTATGTGCATGGCGAAGGCACAATTCTTCCCTCGCCGCGCGTGCAGGCCGCATCTTCAGCACAGGCGGCACCAGAATCTGAAACCGCACCCGTACCGATCGTGCCGCAGGAATGATAAAACTTCGCGCCATACCGCTGCTGTTTTTGGTTCCGGTTCTGCTGGTGGCAGGCTGTAGTAACCCGATACTGAGCGGCGGCGTGGCGGGCGTGAATTATATCTTCGACCGCCCGGAAGTGAATCTCGCAGAAAAAAGTTACGCCGCAACGGATTACCTGATGCAGCAGGGCGGCAATTTCGTTCATAAGCAGAATAACCAGATCAAAGTCATGCCGCTGCGCAATTACGCCGCGCCGGACCTCAGCACCCGCGTCGGCCGCGTGATTTCCAAACATATCGGCGAGCGCTTGCAGCAGCTGGGTTATCAGGTCGATGTCGTGCATGTCTCGCAGAACATCGAAAACGATTTCCCTTACGTCGACATCCAGCCTAACGAAAATCCGGACTTCGTCATGTCGGGAACCTATTACAACGATCATCATGAGCTGGATGTGAAACTGCGCCTGATGGATGCGCGCACGGGCGAACTGGTTGGCCAATTCGATTACAGCATGCCGATGAGCTGGGAAATCCAGCGCATGTCGCGGCCCAAGCCGAAAATCATCCGCACGACCAGCCAGCAACAGCAGCCGGCCAATCGCTAATCATTCAATTTTTCTGAAAAGTTTTAGCGTGCCAGCAGCACGTGGTAGAAATGCAGCGCATTGGGCCCTATGTCGCATTTAACGCACGCCTGCAGGGCCGCGCGCGCCGCGCTGGTGTTTGAATCCTGCGCGAAGGTGGTTGCATCCATCGTGTTCGGTATGGTGTAGAATTGTTGCGTAGCATCGAAGCGCCCCAGCGCGCCGAAATTCACGCAATCACCCGCCGTTCCTACGCCCGCCGCCGTTGAGCCGGTATCTTCCGGCGTCGGCGTCACAGGCTGTCCGCTCAGCTCGTTTATCTTGTTGCAGAATTGCTGGCTGACATTCGGCAGCACGGCGACCAGGTCGGCTTTGTCCGTGCCGACGCCGGGAATGGCGGTGCCGCCGTAGAATTCCCAATCTCCGCCGGTTGTTGTCTGGATGTCGGGCGGCGGTTTGCGGAAGGACGCGCCGCCACCATTGGTGTGAAAAACCTGGACCTGTTGTTCCTCGAGCGTATCCGCGTCGGCAAGGTCGCCGTAATCAGTATGGCTGAAAGCAGGGTGCGCGAAGCGGATATCGACCTCGCTCTTGCGGTTGCTGACGATGAACAGAACGGCGCGCTCGAACTCAGATGCCGTGCGCTGGACTTCGGAAGCGCGGATGACAAGCGTTTCCTTGTCGATGTTGGCACCGTCTGTCGTGCTGGTCGACATGATCGCGGCGGTGAGAAGCCCGATCAGGACAACCGCAATCAGGATCATGAACAGCATGTTGCCGCGCTCGCTTGAGCGTGTGTTTTCATGAATATCAGGGGAAGAGATCATCAGTTATTTTGCGGCGCGACCGGCATGCAGTCTTTGATGTAGGTGCAGGCCTTGAAGGCTTGCGCGCGCGTATAACCCGAGAGGCGGGCGCGGAACATCCAGCCGTCTTTTACTTTCAGCGGCGCGATGACGGGACTGCCGCCGCCGAGACTGGCGGGAATTTTACGCGCAGCGCTATGCAGCGCCTGGTCGGTTGCGGCGCGGCTGGAATAGGCGCCGATCTGCACGGCCCATGTGTCATTGGCGGATGGCGCGGTCAGCGTGCGCTGTACAGGTTGGGCGCCTTTGCCCTTGATCGCGGATACGGCCACTAAACCGGTTTCAATGCGGCGGGATTCCGCCGGGTCGATATCGCCTTCGCCGACCAGCTCGCCGAATTTAACCGGGTCGAGCATCGGGCCCATCGAGGCCAGTTTGACCTCCTGCGTGCCCCTGGACGGGGAAACTTTGTTGAGTGTGTTCAGCGCTACGAGAATGGCGGGCTTGCGCGGCGGCACGGGCGCGGGGCTCCGCGCATCGGCGGAAGCGATTAGGACGGAAGAATCGCCGGTACGGGCAAAACCGTTATCCAGCAAATTCGCCATGTGCGTGTTGCGGCTCGCGGCTGAACGTCCGCCGAACACGACGCCGATGATGCGGCGGTCATTACGGACTGCGGAGGCGACGAGATTGAATCCTGAAGGCCCGACATAGCCGGTCTTCATCCCGTCCATGCCCTTGTAGGTTTCCATCAGCCTGTTGTGGTTGTGATAGGAATGGCCCTGGTAGCTGAAATTCGCGGTCGAGAAATAGCGGTAGTAGGAGGGATAAGTGTTGATCACGAAGCGGGCCAGCGTTGCCATGTCGCGGGCCGATGAATACTGGCGCGGGTCGTGCAGGCCCGAAGCGTTGGTGAAGGTCGTGTTGGCCATGCCGAGCTGGCGCGCGCGGTTGGTCATCATCCGGGCGAAATTGGTCTCGGTGCCGCCCAGTCGTTCGGCCAGCGCCACGGCCACGTCGTTCGCCGATTTGGTGACGACGGCGTAAATCGCGTCCTGGACTTTGATCGTGGAGCCGGGATTGAGGCCGAGCTTGCTCGGGACCATGCTGGCGGCATGTTTGGAAACGCGGATGCGGTCGCGGGCCGAGAGTTTGCCCTGTTCCATGGCTTCAAACGCCATCAGGAGGGTCATGATCTTGGTGAGGGAGGCCGGGTGCAGGGGCTTGTCGGCGTTGCTCTGGGAAAGGATAACGCCGGTCTCGGCATCAAGGACGATGGAGGCGTAACGCTTGTTTTCCTTGGCCTGGGCCGGGAGAATGCCCGCGAGCGAAAAGACGGCAAAAACCGTCAAAAACAGAAATAATCGATTTGCCCTGAGACTTGAGAAAATTGTCAAAGGTTACTCCCGATAGCTGGACCGAACTTTTTATTTATAAAACCGCGTAGAACCGGAACTTCCGCGAAGGCCTGAATGTTATCATTCTTACGGCGCTTCAGTTCAAGATAGCATAAATATATTAACAAAGTTTGTCCACCTTTACGGGCATTTAACCCACTTTTGTGCAGTGCAAAAAAACCGTTGACGGGATGGGGATAAAATGGTAAAAATATAGCCATTCCGTGGTTTCCGGCGGTATTTAAGACCGGGCCGGGACGACGGAAAAGACCCGCAAAAGCCAGAAAATCTGGCATTAAACCCGGCCTGCGTACCGTTAATTTTAACCAGAAAAGGATGGCACATGGCTGAATCAAAGAAACGCTCCGGCAAATCATCGAGCCGCCGTTCCAGCAAATCCAGCAAACCGGCCGGGTCTGCGAACAATATTCTCGAGGGCTTTTTCCCTCAGCAAAACAATGAAGCAATGGAGAAAATAATGTCACAAAGCAAATCACAGATGGATAAAATCGCGCAGGACGCGTCGAATTTCGGCCGCGAAGGCTTCGAAGCCTTCATGCAGTCGAGCTCGATTTTCGCGAAAGGTTTCGAGGAACTCGCCCGCACGGCAATCGCCCTCGGCCAGAGCTCTGCCGAGAAGCAGGCGCAGTTCCTGAACAAGGCCATGAGCAGCAAGACGCTCAATGAATGGGCCGAGACCCAGAACAAAATCGCCCAGGCCAGCCTGGACGACATCATGAGCGCGGCGACGAAGCTGTCGGAAATGAGCGTGAAGCTCCTGACCGAGAGCGCCGAGCCGATCAGCGAGCAGATGGGTAAAACCATGCGCAAGGCGAGCGAAGCGGTCGCCGCTTAATAAATTTTCATAATTCAAAAAGGCCCTTGGACCGATGCGGTTTAAGGGCCTTTTTATTGACTTTTTGCCATGATTTTTCGGGATTCTTCACGGGACAGTGGAGATTTCTGTTATAATCGTTATATTACCCTGTATCGGCTTTTAAGCAGGTTTAACCGGTTGAAGGGAGCACGTTACGTGTTCGTTTTGGAAGAGATCGTAATGAATGAGGACATGGATGGTGACGAGCCGGACCATGGGCCCGATCATGCCGACAATCCCGGCCAGGAGGAGCGCCCCGATACCGGCATCCTTCTCAAGACGCGCCCCAAAACCAAGAAGCCTTCCCTTTATAAAGTTCTCCTGTTGAACGACGATTACACACCGATGGAATTTGTCGTTCATGTCGTCGAGCGTTTCTTCAACAAGAACCGCCAGGAAGCGACCGATGTCATGTTGCATGTTCACCGCCGCGGCGTCGGCGTCTGCGGCGTGTTTACGTTTGAAGTCGCCGAGACGAAAGTCGCGCAAGTGATGGACTTCGCCCGTGCCAACGAACAACCTCTTCAATGCACGATGGAGAAGGAGTAATCCTTATCTGTCTGTATTCTCTTCTGATCTTGAAACCCGCATTAAGGCAACCTAGTTTTTAATCATGCTGTCTCGCAATCTTGAACAAACTCTGCACCGTGCCCTGGCTGTCGCGAATGAACGCAGCCATGAATACGCGACGCTTGAGCATTTGCTGTACGCGCTGACCGAAGATCAGGATGCGATGGCGGTGCTGCGTTCATGCGGTATTTCATTGCCGGATCTGAAAGACCAGCTCGGCACCTATATCGAGAATGAACTGGCCTATCTCGTGAACAAGGACGCGGAAGAAGCCAAGCCGACAACGGCGTTCCAGCGTGTTCTGCAACGCGCCGCGATCCACGTGCAATCATCCGGCCGCGAGGAAGTGACCGGCGCGAACGTCCTGGTCGCGCTCTTCTCCGAGCGCGAAAGCCACGCGGTATTTTTCCTGCAGGAGCAGGACATGACGCGCTTCGACGCGGTGAATTATATTTCGCACGGTATCGCGAAAATTCCGACACAAGGCAGCCCGGCGGCGAAGACCCCGCGCGGCACAGAAGAATCTCCAGGCGCGCAAAGTAAATCCGGCGCGGAAGCGCTGGATGCTTATTGCGTCAATCTCAATGAGAAGGCGAAGAAGGGAAAAATCGATGTCCTGATCGGTCGCCACAAAGAGGTCGACCGCACGATTCAAATTCTCTGCCGCCGCAGCAAGAATAACCCGCTTTATGTCGGCGATCCCGGAGTCGGTAAAACCGCGATTGCGGAAGGTTTAGCTAAAAAAATTATCGACGGCGAAGTGCCGGATGTTCTGAAAGGCGCGGTGATCTTCTCGCTCGATATGGGCAGCTTACTCGCAGGTACGCGCTACCGCGGCGATTTCGAGGAACGTATCAAGGCGGTGCTCAGCGAATTACAGAACATTGAAGATTCAATTCTGTTTATCGATGAAATTCACACCGTCATCGGCGCGGGCGCAACGAGCGGCGGCGCGATGGATGCGTCAAACCTGCTGAAGCCTGCGCTCTCGAACGGCTCGCTCCGCTGCATCGGCTCGACGACCTATAAGGAATACCGGAATTATTTCGAGAAGGACCGCGCGCTGGTGCGCCGCTTCCAGAAGATCGATGTCTATGAGCCGAGCGTGGAAGATTCCATCGCGATTCTGACAGGCCTCAAGCCTTATTACGAAGAACACCACAAGGTGAAATACACCGCTGCCGCGATCAAGGCTGCCGTGGAATTGTCGGCGAAATATATCGGCGATCGCAAATTGCCGGACAAGGCGATTGATCTGATCGACGAGGTCGGCGCCGCGCAGATGCTGGTGCCCGCGAACAAGCGCAAGAAAACAATTACCGATAAAGATATCGAAGCCGTTGTTGCGATCATCGCGCGCATTCCTGCTGCGACTATGACCAAAGACGACAAGGAAGCGCTGCAGACTCTCGAGCGCGATCTGAAAACCATGGTCTACGACCAGGACAAGGCGATTTCCGTTCTTACGGATTCAATCAAGATGGCGCGCGCGGGCCTGCGTGATTCAGAAAAACCGATTGGCTCCTATTTATTCTCCGGCCCGACCGGCGTCGGTAAAACCGAAGTCGCAAGACAGCTTGCTAAAACCATGGGTATTGAGTTAGTCCGCTTCGACATGTCGGAATATATGGAGCGCCACACGGTTTCGAGATTGATCGGCGCGCCGCCGGGCTATGTTGGTTTCGAGCAGGGCGGTTTGATGACCGACAAGATCGACCAGCATCCGCATTGCGTGCTGCTGTTAGACGAAATCGAAAAGGCGCACCCGGATCTGTTCAACATCCTGCTGCAGGTGATGGATTACGGCAAGCTGACGGATAATAACGGTAAGTCGGTCGATTTCAGGAACGTGATTTTGATCATGACCACAAATGCCGGTGCCGCCGAAATGGCGAAATCGCCGGTCGGCTTCGAGCGCGAGATGCGCGTCGAGGAAGACATGGAAGCGATCACGAAAATGTTCA
>Ga0073903_10000118_pt1 | contig 39116 bp, 44 predicted proteins | sample KloWWTKNB14_bulk_FD_66665 | JGI IMG/M metagenome (GOLD analysis project Ga0073903, IMG submission 66665) | Active sludge microbial communities from Klosterneuburg, Austria, studying microevolution and ecology of nitrifiers - Klosterneuburg... | ecosystem: Engineered > WWTP > Aerobic digester >... | reverse complement strand
CGGATTTTAGATTGACCATGGGTTCCACATGCACTTCCCCGGCACCGGCATGTGCATAATAGGATGCATTAACCTTATGCTTTTCCAATACTTTCTGGAGATCGGCTATATAATCTGGTAACTCATCCGTACTAACAGCACAATCCTCGATCAGGTTGACAGGCTGCGTATCTCCTTTCAGGTTCCGTAACAGACCCAGCCCGGCTTTCCTCACATCCCAGGCAAATTTGGTTTGCTCATTATATAAAACAGGATAGGCATAGCCCAATCCTTCTTTTTCTAATGCCTCTATCAATTGTTTTGCTTTTTGTTGCACCCTACCTGCATCATCGTCCATAAATTCTACCATTAGAAGTGCAGCAGGGTCACCTTCAATAAAGAAACGATTCTTACTGTATTCCGGGTGATGGATAGTAAAGTCCATAATATACTTATCCACCAGTTCGGATGCCATCGGATCATGCTGCAGTGCTACAATATTAGCCCTTAACGATTCGATGATGGAATGACAATGAATACAAACAACTGCCGTTTCTTTGGGCGGCAGGTCTATAAGACCCAGTTTGATCTCAGTAATAAAAGCCAGTGTTCCTTCTGATCCAGCCAGTAGTTTGCATATATTAAACGTTTCTCCATCTTCCTTAAATGGTTGCATGGCAAGCATACTATCTAATGCATAACCTGTATTTCTTCTGTGTACAGTTGATTTTGGAAAATTATTCCGGATAAGATCCTGATTGACCCCGTCCGACAATAGTCTATACAGGTCGCTGTATATTTTTTCTTTAAGAGAAGAAGTTTCTTGCTTCGGCAGTACATCTTCAGTTCCAAAAACCACTTCGGACCCGTCACTTAACAAGGCTTTTACTTCCCGTACATGTTCTCTTACCGAACCCCATACAATACTATGCAGCCCACAGGAATTATTACCCAGCATGCCTCCGATCATTGCCCGGCTGGCAGTGGATGTCTCAGGCCCAAACATCAAACCAAATGATTTCAAATAATGGTTTAAATCATCCCGTATCACTCCGGGCTGCACACGAACCCATTTATCTTTTGCATTTACTTCTATTATCCGGGTAAAGTATTTGGAGATATCAACAACAATTCCGTTTCCCACCACTTGTCCTGCAAGTGAAGTCCCCGCAGCCCTCGGTATCAACGTAACCTTCTGTTGATTCGCAAACCTGATCAGTTTTTGTATATCAGCAATGGTAGCAGGTATTGCTACAGCCAGTGGTTTTTCCTGGTAAACGGATGCATCAGTTGAGTAGGCTAATAATTGAGCTTGGTGTATTGCCGTACCATTAAAAAATAAAAGCCCATCGAAATCATTTTCCAACTGAGCTAACTGATTTTCCATATTTCAAATGCATTAATGGATAGCCAAATTTAACTGCTTTATTTAATGAATGTCGAACAATTATTATAGTAAAAAAAGATAATTTCACTGGGGTAATAATTGTTACTAATAGACAAAGAAAAGACCGGTATAAAGCCGGTCTTTTCTTTGTCAGCTCATGGCCTTTTGTTTCTTTTGCAGATCTTTCTTGTACAATTTAAAAGCATCATCGCTGAAATAGTTTATGGATTTCAGAAGCACCTGCTTACGGGGTAGCTTATCAGTAGTATCAATGGCAACTAATTTACCTTTAAAACTGTGGTCTTTTTCAAGCGCATTATTCAACCCTTCCTTCGCTTTTCCCGGACCAAAAAGGTAGATATAATCAACATCATGAATCATTTTAATGATGCTTTTGAAAAACTTTTCCCGCTGATTTCTTTGACGATGCTGTTTTTTTTCCTTGTCATCCAGAAAAGATTGGCCAAACCGGGCAGACACTTTTACTTCTCCCGGAATACGTATCCTGGATTCTACACCGGATTTTAATCTTTCCACCACTGGTTCTGCATCACCGATTAAATGAACAATAAATGCAGTTTCCTGATCAAGCCAGACCCCGGCTTTTTTTTCAGGCGGCTTAACTTTTTTCATATTATTAAATTTAAGTATTCAGAATAATCACTAACCAAATATCTATTACTTACAACCTCATAAAAAGAATTGGCCTCATATAAACAGATGATACTACTCATCTGGCAACCCTTACTTCATGAGTCGATACACATCCCTGAAATAAACAACCTTGCCTTTAGTATCAGTTTGTGCCCGCATGTATACTACAAAAACAGGAACCGGCTTATCCAATTGCCGGTAAACGGGTTTTTGCTTTTTAAAACAGGATTGTAAATAAGTTGTATCCAGCTTATTCCCGAGAAGCCTGCTTCCGAGCCCGATTGGATCCTCCAGGCGGATACATCCATGACTGTAATAACGGGAAGCGGAAAAAAAAGCAGTTTTATTATTTGTATCATGCAGGTAAACCCCATAAGGTGTATTAATATTAAACTTAATAACGCCCAGTGCATTATCGCAGCCGGTAGATTGCCGGATACTATATGGGAAATAACCGGAATGAAAAGAAGACCAGTCTAACCCGTGGTGATCAAGTACTTTACCCGAAGCATCTACCACCTGCATATTATGTGCATCCAGCCAGGAAGGATTCTTTTTCAGGATTGGCATGTATTCATTGAAAATGATACTTTTTGGTACATACCAATACGGATATAATATCACCTGGTCGCACCAGGCGGCGAATCTTGGTGTAGGAGTGGATGACTTTCCAAGAACTGTTTTCATTTGGAGCAGCAGGCTATCATCCTCATAGTATTGCAACCGGGCAGCAGCCAAATTAACCACAATAAACCTGTCAAACTTAAAATGATGAATCCACCGGTAATAATTCATTGATAGTAGCAGGGAGGCCACAGAATCCTTTTTGTTTCTTTCTTTTTGACGGTATAACTCTTTCTTCAGAGAGGCATACGCTGCATCTGCTGGTTCCAGCATAGCTACAGCATTTTTCAACTTAACTGAAGATGTCGCATTCAAAAGTAGTTGCAGCAAAAACTCATCATCAGCCATTGCATACTTGGCAGAAACCTGGTCAAAACCAACCCAGGGTTTCATGTTATATCCCTGGTAAATATCTTTGAAAACGGCAATAGCGGCATCAGTATATATCCTGTCTGCTTCATACAATAACAGACTGTCAGAAAAATTTTCCTGAAGAATGCTTTTCAATTCAGCAACATGATAAGCTTTTGAAATAAGTCCGTAATAACCCGTGGTATCAATGATTGCCACTAATTGTTCCCGTAATGAAATAGCGGAAGTGTCAGTTTTATACCAGAACAATTTGCCCTCATTCATTATATAAAACGTATCTACCAACAAGGGGTAAACTAGTTTATCCTCTTTTTTATTTGATGAAAACAAAGCACTTCTGTCGCTTTTTGCAAAATGTGTAAACTTTGGCTCATTGATAAAAGCATAAATAAGTAAACAGGCAACGGAAAATAGTACCCTTTTCATCACTACAAATCTGGCAAAATACAGGCTTAATACAAATGAACCGCATCAACCCGGAATATGATACATATCAATTGAAAATCAGCGGATAAAACCGGGTAGTTCATCAAAATATTTTGACTGCTCTTTATCAAAAAGACTGTCTTTGACACCGAAAACAAAAGATTTAAATGCAGTAAATATCTCCCGGTTGAAATTCAGCAGTGTGGTTATCTCTATTTCGTTCAGGTGGCCGGCCGTACTGTCTTTATATAACTGTTTCAGCGTATTGGTATAACTGCCTGTAATAGAATGGTACAGCGCAGTAATATTCTCAAAATGCAAGGCAGGTCCTTCTTTCAGGAGGTAATAGATTTTTTCACAAAACTCATTGACTGAATCACGGGTTTGGCAAAAAAAGTTGTACTTCACGTCATTCGCTGAATTCTTCAGTTGTTCTAAATCCGGGATAGCATCTTTTATACTTTTCGCTGCATACATAGTATTCCGGATAGAGGAAATCAGCCTGTCCAGCTTTTCAATATCTTCCTTATCCACCACATTTTTCTGCAACTGGATATAATAAGCATGAATCTCACCATGAAGAAATTTTAAGTACTCATACTTTTCAAACAGGTTCTTTTCCGGAAAATCTTTATGAAGGTTCATAGCAGAAAGATGCCTGTTTCTTTCGCCAAAACAGCCCCAGGTAAAATCAAGTACCGAAAATAAAAAGTGGCGATTCTCGTTCTCCAGGGCCACCAGTGCTGCCGAAGGGACACGCAGATCGGCCTTATGAATAAACATAGTTTCATCCTGATCCGTTTTAAAGCTTTTCTCCAGTAAGCGGCCAAAAATATCAAGGAAAGGATAAAAGATAATGATCCCCAAAATATTTACCATGCTTTGGAAGAAAACCAATGCGATAAGATTATCCTTTATCCCTATCACCTCTGTCACCAGTCTGCTCAGGGGGAAAAGAAACAGGAAAACCAATAATACAGTAATGGCATTAAATAAAAAAGAGCCCAGGGCAACCCTTCGTTTTGACGCTGCTCCATTTATACTGGCAACAAATAACTTAATGGTTGTACCAATTTCAGAACCGAGAATAATTGCTATTGCATCATTTAGCGTAACGGCACCGGCAAAAAGAGCACTTAGCGTTATTGCCATGGTGGCTGAACTTGCCTGGATCAATGAGGTAATGAGGAATCCGATTAAGAAAAATACAAACAGTGGTGCATCCGCATATTGCTGCAGGTCCACACTCATTACCAAACCCTCAATACCTGTTTTCATATATCCCAGCCCGACAAACAAAAAACTAAATCCAAAAAGGAAGCGGCTCCAGTTAAACCATTTGGTTTGCTTATTGAAGATGGCAAAACCCAAACCGGCAATACCCGCCACCGGCAATGCAATAGTCTCAATATTCAGATTAAAACCTGCCAATGCCACAATCCAGCCAGTGATTGTAGTGCCCAGGTTGGCTCCCAATATTACTGCCAGGGCATTTTTCATAGTGATGATGCCTGCCCCTACAAATGCCAATACCATCAGGCTTACTACCGAACTGCTTTGCAACACCCCGGTTACTAACGCTCCTCCCCCAATTGCTTTTATTTTGCTGGATGTTTGCTTTTTTAAAAACAATTTAAACCGCCGGCCAGCCAGTCGCTGAAGCGACTCTTCCAGGAACCTGACACCCAGCAGAAAGATAGCTATCCCCGCCAGTACCCGCCAAATATCAACAGATGCATTCATCAGTGGTAAGTTAATAAAAACCGGGGCAGTTTACCACCCCGGCACATTAAATGGATAATTGTTGCTACACCCTGCTGGAACTGAGCTGAATAAAAAATCTATACACACTCAGCAATAACACAGCTGCTGGTCTTTTAACAAAACGCATTGCTACAAACAAAAGAATCGCTGTCAGCCCCCATGCAATTAATACCGGGTTCATCACTTGTTCCAAAGGTATTATAGCATTCATTCTTTGTATTTTAAAGATAGATCACTTCCTTGTTGTTATAAATGAGTGGGATCAAGCAGGTTGTTGATTAACCTCATAGCTGTAATTTCGGAAGCCAAATAGATTTGAAATGACCCTACCAGTCAATAATGAGTCGTATTAAAAAATTACTCCGAATGGGATATTCTGCCCGGAACCGTGTACAACTGGTGAAGGGAGGCAGGGATTATTTTCTCCTGCTGAAAAAGCTTATTAATAAAGCAACCCATTCGATTCATCTTCAGTTTTATATTTTCCTGGATGATGAAACCGGGAAAGAAATTATAGAAGCACTCAAATCGGCTGCCCGGCGGGGGGTTGCGGTTCACCTGCAGCTGGATGCGTATGCTTCCCAGGGATTGCACCAGAAAAGTGTGCAGGAATTAAGGAATAATGGTGTTTCTGTCAAATGGTTTGAGCCTTTGTTTAAAAGCAAACATTTTTACTTTGGCCGTAGGTTACATCATAAAGTGGTGGTTGTAGACGGGCTTTTTTCATTAGTCGGTGGCATCAATATTTGTGACCGGTATAATGATATGCCAAGCCAGCCGGCCTGGCTGGATATGGCTGTTTATTGTGAGGGCGAAGCTGCTTATACAACTTATCACATCTGCAGAAAAATGTGGGGAGAAAAAAAAACATTGGCTTCTGTTAGCTGGAAGGATGCAGATGCATTCTGCGAAACAATTCCTGTAGGTGAACAGATCGAAGTAAGAGTAAGAAGAAACGACTGGGTTACAAGAAAGATAGATATCTGGAGAAGCTACCTGGAAATGTTTAATAAGTCAGAGAAACAGATCATTATTATGTGCAGTTATTTTCTTCCGGGTTTATTGTACCGGAGAAAACTATCCCAGGCAATAAAAAAGGGAGTAAAAGTAAAAGTGATACTGGCGGGCATTTCAGATATCATGATCGCCAAACATGCAGAACGCTATCTTTATGACTGGATACTAAAGAACAATATTGAGCTATACGAATACCAGGAAACTGTATTACACGCCAAAGTAGCTACTTATGATAACATATGGACTACTGTGGGTTCTTATAATATCAATAATATTAGCGCCTACGCCAGCCTTGAGCTAAATATGGAAATCAGGAATAACTCCTTTGCCTTACACACAGAAAAAGTGCTGGAAGATATTATCAATACTAGTTGCAAAAAAATTACCTGGGAAAATTATAGTTCATCCACCCATTTTTTCAGAAGAATATGGCAACGCCTCAGCTATGGATTTATAAACAGTGTACTAAAATTATTTACCTTTTATTTCAAACAAGAGTAATCTATAATTATCAATTCCCTTTTATCCGTTTCAGTAAAGACCTGAGTGCATCCTTATCCCATCCCGCAAAGCGGCCCCTTTGTACCACTAATTTATTTTCATCAGGATGTTGCAGGAAATAATAAAAGGCAAACCTCGCTTCCGGGTTTTTCCAGCCGATCATCTGTCCAAAGCGAAGGTCATTAAATACCAACGTATCATTCCATTCCTGTACTGCATAATAGCCTTTTGAAAAACGGATCAGTTTTTGAAGATCCTCATGATTATTGACCGGCTTTAGCAGCTGCTCATTTTTGGGCACAAAGCGAAAATCAATTTTTCGTTCCCTATCAAACAGAGACCTGTAGCCGATATTAAAACCAGAATCATTTTCTGCTACCACATACCATAGCCAGTTATTTAAGGGAGTAGGTGTAGTGAAATAGTTACTATAACTTATTTGCTGTTTCTTAAAAACATCCTTCACATCATTATCTATTTTTATCTTATTCAATCCGCAGTATAAAAGATAAATAGTACTCATACCTACACCAAACTCTACCCACCACTTTCTTTTCGGATGATTTCCACGCAACACCAGCAACAAAACAAAGGAAATACCTAACCAGACAGAATAAAAAGGATCAGCTACATATATCCAATTGTAAGATACCCGGTGATGGCTAAAAGGTTCAAACCAACCCACTCCATATACATTCATACCATCTATGAATAAATGAATTAAAATCTGCACTCCAAAAAAGAGTATCCATTTTTTGAGTGAGATATTATGGGGCCGGTGCCACCGTTCGGCTGCCAGGGCCAGTAGTGGTGCCATAATCAGGGCAAATAATATAGAATGGGTAAACCCCCGATGTGCCAGCAGGCCTTCCGTTGTACTTGACCAAATAGAAGCGACAAAATCAATATCGGGTAAACTCTGCGACATGGCCCCCCAGAACATTGCCTTTTTCCCCAATTGCCTGCCGGCGAAAGCATCGCCAATACAGGCGCCCAATGCAATATGAGTGAGGGAATCCATATAAAAAAATTGAGACGATTATCAAACAAAATGATAATAAACAAACTTACAAATTTTATTTTTTATTAATATTAATTAACTGAAGAATTCACTTACCATGGTCGTTTTCCGTTAATATTAGCAAATGACCCTATATCTAACGTTAAAGATACCGCGTCAAATTACATTTTACTTTTAAAACAAAATTGATAGTTATATACAGGTTGCAAAAAAAAATTGGACATATTATCAGTATTACAGATATTTAAATCTTTTATATACCAAAATTTTACTCATTGCGGACCTTTTTTCTGACCTTATTTTTACTTATACTGGGTGGTTTTTTTAGCATTTTGCAGGCAAATGACACATTGGTTCTTTTGTCAGGGCAAATCCCGTCAGAAAGAAACAATGCCAATCGAATACTGGCGAACTCACCTCCTTCTGTTACAGCTTCAAACAGCACTCTTACCTTACCGGAAAATAGTACTGTTGTAACCAGCACAGCGGTAGCAGCGAATGGAATTGCTTCAACAAAATGGACAAAACTTAAATCACCCGGTCAGACTTTAAAAACAATTGTTTTTCTCGGCTCCTCCACTTCAATTGGCTTTGGGTTAACTAGTCCGCAAACCAATTCTTTTGTAGGCAGAACGATTAACTATTATAATAGCCAGGGGCTTAGTAATAACCTGACGTGGAATGTTCATAACCGTGCCCTCGGGGGTTCCAATGTTTTTGCAGCTATGCCCGATGGTAGTCCTAACACTTCCAATCAAGGACCACCTGATAGAAATCGCAATATAACATGGGCAATAGCAAACGGAGCAGATATCGTAGTTGTTAATTTCCCAACTAACAAGTATTACATCGGTAGCGGTGGTTTAAGTATAACTGAAATTATGTATGCCTACCGTACCATCTTCAACACAGCGGTGGCAGCGGGAAGAAAATGCTATATTACTACCACACAACCAAGGACAGCAGCCCCCGACTTTGACAATCTTGCAACCTGGGCTTTCTTAAAACAGATAAGAGATAGTATACTTCTGCAATTTGGCCAGTACGCTATTGATTTTTATTCCCCAATTGTCGCGCCGGGTACTTCTAATATTGATCCTGAGTACAATTACGGTGATAATGTTCATGTTAATAGCGCAGGTCACCTTCAATTATTCAACCGGTTGGTGGCTGCTAATGTTTTTGAAAGCTTTGCTAACTGTCCGGCCTTAATTAGTACTCCAAGTTCAAATAACACGGAAATTTCTCCAATTGTACAGCCCTCTGCACATAAATTCCAGGTATCGGTTATTGATACACGGGGACATGCTGCCAATGCTATTTCTACGGTTACTGTAAATCCATGCAGTGGCAATACTAATTATTGGATTGGAATAGTAAGTAATGAATGGGGTAATCCATTAAACTGGAGTTGCGGAACTGTTCCTGTTGCTACTACCAATGTGATCGTCAGCCAGGGTAATCCTTACTATCCCACTATAAATTCCAACATTACTGTAAGGAGTATTACCATCAGTAATAATGTAGAACTTACAATCAGTCCGGGCATCCAACTTACTGTTACTGGTAACTGATCTTTACTATTTAACTTTAAAAAAGGAAATCTGAATACCAAGACGTAAAGGCAATTATTGTCTTCAATAATCTTAATTTCTTAACTGTTAATAAACCAACCTCTAAAACTGGTTTTTACCATGTTTTCTCCCCTATTATATTCCACTGACCTGAACTTAACTTAAGTAATGAAATAGTGATGCCCGGAAAAATTTCATTAAACTCCTTTTTGGAAAAATACTCCCATGCAGTTAAAAAATCAGAGGGCTTTATATCACGATTGGCAATAGTAACATGGGGATGAAAAGTCCGGTCACCCTTTTTGAAAACATCGTTAAATACCTTACTGAAATGATTTTCCACCTGTTTCTTTACTTCCTCCAAAGCAGGGTTCTCATTCACTTTCACAAACAATACTCTTTTCCCAAAATGTGAAAACCCGTTTAAGTGGATCTCCAATGTATCAATGTCACTGGAAAATAATTGTAATGTATCCACTAATGCCTTTTCCCTTTCATCCTCCAGCCAGAAAGGAGGAATCAATGTGATATGAGCTGGAGATTTTAAGGCTACTATACACCCAAACTGCTCTTTCATCAGGCGCTTATACTGCAATACCTTTTTATCCACGGAGGGCGGACAAATTATAGCCACAAAAAACATGCTGTGTGCACCAGATTGTCTCATTATTCAGTTATTGTTCATTCAATTCTGCTACAATTTACTTTACACCAGTTAATGCGCAAGAAAGTTATTGCCGCTCCAGGTACTCAGGAAAGTTTTATTCACTACTGACCGTAATCATCCAATTTACTGACATACTGGGTTATTTTGTTGCTCCAAGTTTTTATTCATGTATAATAAGCCTGAATATTGCTTTACTAATGCCTGGTCAAAAAATATCGCTGAATCATAACAAGGAACTGGCAGCCATTTTTCGACAGATGTCGGATTGTTATAAATATATGGGACCTGAACAACGCTTCCGGGCACTTGCCTATGAAACAGTTTCCAAAACATTAAGCAATATGCAGCAGCCGATAGACATTCTGGCTCCTGATATAAAAAAACTAGATGAACTTAAAGGTGTTGGAGACAGTATTGCTGAAAAAATTATTGAATACCTGCAAACCGGGAAAATCAGAACATTTGAAAAATTAAAGAAACAAGTACCCTTCCCGCTACTTGAATTAATGGACATCCAAGGTATAGGTCCGGCTACCCTTCGACTGCTTCATGATGAATTAAACATTAATTCTAAAGAAGATCTTGCCAGGGCTATCGAAGCGGGAAAGTTGAAGAAGGTGAAAGGCTTTGCTACCAAAAAAATTGAGAATTTAAAGAAAGTATTGAAACTGGAAAGCAGCAAACTGCGAATGCCATTTAAGGTAGCTGAGAAAATAGGTACCGATATCCAGCGTGAAATTAAGAAAATACCAGGTGTACAGCAATGCCTCCTGGCTGGAAGCCTCCGGCGTAAGAAAGAATCTGTTGGAGACATTGATGTGATCATCACTGCCAATCATAGATCATGGAAAAAAATCATCCGGATGATCACAATGCTCCCACAGGTTAAAAAAGTATTGGCAGCAGGTCAGACAAAAGCAAGTATTATCCTTAACAAGAATGATGTGCAGGTGGATATCCGCATAGTACATGAAGATGAATTGGGTGCTGCTTTGGTTTATTTTACGGGAAGCAAGGAACATAATATACAACTCCGTACCATCGGCAAACAAAAAGGCTGGAAAGTGAATGAATACGGGGTGTTTGATGAAAGAACAGGCAAATGTCTTGCTTCTGCAACTGAAGAAGAAATTTATTCTTTATTTGGCCTTCATTTTATACCTCCCGAAAAAAGAACCGGTAAAGACGAATTGACCAAATCGAAGCGCTGATAAATATCAGCTGCCGGTAACTTACATCGTTGTATTTTACAGCGGCTTCATTAAAAATCTAATCATGTTACGTAGTTACTTTATTGCTCTTTGCTGCTTCCTGTTCAACACATATTGTTTTTCGCAATACGACTGGAAATTGGAGAAGAATAAAAATGGTATCAAAGTATATTTATCAGATGTACCGGGAAAGAATTTTAAAGCTGCTAAAGTGGACTGCACACTGACCGGAACCTATGCCAAACTGGTCGGTATACTTACTAATGTACCCAACTTCCCTGACTGGATCTATCATAATAAAAGCAGTAAACTGATTCGCAGGAATAATCCTCTTGATTTTATTTATCACACAGAAACTTCGATGCCCTGGCCGATGTCCAACCGGGATGCCATCATTCATATGCGGATAAAAACTGACAGCCTTCCCAAGTTCCTTACCATCACCGGAACAGGTGAACCCGGATTACTTCCTAAAACTTCCGGTAAAGTACGGGTGTCCTACTTCAAAGCTAACTGGAAGGTGACAATGCCCTCGGCACAAACTATTAATATAATTTATACAATAGAACTTGATCCCGGCGGCAGTGTTCCGGCCTGGATAGCAAACATGTTTGCCGATAAAGGTCCGTATGAAAGTTTCAGCAACCTGGCTGACCTGCTCAAAAAATAAAAACACAACCTGAAAGCAAGCCTGTTATTTTATTTTCTTTCCTTCTAACTTCTGCCCTCCCTGGAATAAGACAAGGTGAGTAACCTTGCCGGTATCATCCTTATAAAATTCAATCTGCGCATCAACCACTTTTAAAAAGAACCGGGTCTTTGTTTCTGCAAATACTTCAAATTTTTCTTGTCCAGTTGCCTGTGTCATCAGCTTACCTCCTTCATGCGTCACGGTTAAAATAAAATTGGGGGCCAGTTCATATTCACCAACGTAGGACTCTAATACAACTCCATCTACATTAATTGCAGTTTTTCCAGAAGGAATCGGTTTATTTGTTTTACTCCATTCAGTTTCCTCTGTGCGGCTCTTAAATTGAAGCTTTTCAATCAGCCCGTCCGCATTTCTCAAAAAATCAATAGTTGAAAGCGAATTCTCAAAAAAGAACTTGTCTTTTTCATATGGCTTGATGCTGTACTTAGTGCCACCGCTTCGTTGAGATGTCAACATCATTCCATCTGCAGTAATGATCCGTTGTTCGCCATCTTCATTTTCATACACACCAATATATTCTTTTACAGCAGCAGCATTGATAGCAATTTCTTTCCGGTCATAAGGTTTGCCCATAGTTAAAGCAGCCAGCTTAGGGGCCAGGTCCCCGGGTGATTTACATTCGCAATTTGAAAAGATGGCAACAAAAATATCTTCAACAGGAACGTAAAGCGCATCGGTCAGGAATCCGTTAATTCCTCCGCCATGTTCAATTGAAGGACTACCTTGTACTGTACTGAAAGACCAGCCATATCCATAACGGGTTGGCTTACCATTACTCAATTTATAATCTGTAAATGCCTTTTGCAAAGATTCCTTCGTAACCAGTTTATAGGAATGTAACGCCTGGTTCCATTTCCAAAGATCTTCTACCGTGGAGATCAATGAACCGGCTGCATAAGGAAGTGTCATACTAAGATAATCAGCATTTTGATTGCCGCTTTTGCCACCCTGGTAGCCTTTCGCCCTGTTCTTAATGATTTTTAAATCATTCCCATAACCAGAGTTCGACATACCGGCTGGTGCAAATAAATTTTCCTCTACATATTCTTCGTATGTTTTTCCGGATACTTTTTCAATAATATAACCCAAGAGGATATAACCAGAATTATTATAGTTCCATTTGGTGCCCGGGGCAAATTCCATGGGTTGATTTTTAAACACATCAATAATTTCCATCGGCTTCATATCCTTTCTCATTATGGTCTCAAACTCTTTCATACCGGTATAACTTTTTATCCCGGATGTATGTGTCAACAGGTGCTCCACCGTTATAGTATATCCATGCGTTGGATAATCAGGAATAAATTTTTTAATGTCGTCCTGCAGGGACAACTTTCCTTTTTCTGCCAGTTGCAATATAGCCACCCCGGTGAATTGCTTACTGATGGAGCCAATACGGAAGATCATATCGGGCTGCATGGCCACATTCAATTCCAAATCAGCCATACCAAAAGCTTTCTTATAGATCACCTGGCCTTTGCGACTAACAATAGCTGTTGCCCCGGTTTCATTACTCTTGTATGTAGACATCAATAAAGTATCAAATGCTGAGAGCAGTTGTTTATCTGCTTTGGAAAGTGGTTGTGCGCCAGAAACAATACTGAGAAATAAAAAAAAGAATGCAGTTGTGAATTTTATATGCATGGTTTGATGGTTTGATTTGAATGGGAAAGTTACACTTTCCAGGAATATTTTCAGCTGGCCAAAACGCAGCATTCCAGTTTTACAAAAAAAAGAGACGAAAAAATATTTTATCGGGTGAGCCGGTATATAACCAATGCAGCTCTTTTGATCAACCTGGGGTATTCATACAGGTTTATCACTTCTCCGGGAGCATGAGCTCCTTTTCCTGAAGCACCGAGACCATCCAGGCAATCTAGGTATTTTGCTACATAAGATATATCACCAGCTCCCCGGGAACCGGGATAACCTGCTTTTACAGTACCATACCCAATTGAGAGGCTAACATCATTCACTATTTTCACCAATGCATCATTGCCGGTTGTTGGTGGCATAGAAGGAATACCATCTTTGAAACTGATCCTGGCTTTGGCACCCGGCAGGCTCTGTGATACGATTTGCTTCATATTTTTTCTGGCTTTCTCTTTTTGTTCTTCGGTGAGAAATCGCAGATCACCAATAACCACTGTTTTTGGTGAAATGATATTCGATTTACCTGAAGCCACACCAGCCTGTGATGCAGTATCATAATTTATTTCAGACCCGCCGATGAACAGACCGGGATTAAAAGTGAGATACTCTTCTTTACCTAATTTTTCCCTGAATTCATTAATGATCCTGGCTGCTTCAAAGATTGAACCATACCCCGCAGCACCAAAGACCCCGGATGAATGTGCCTGTTTACCCTCTACTTCCAGTCTCCATTCACTGGCACCACGGCGGGCCGTAGCCACAGTATTCAAACCGGCAGCACCTTCGAATCCTAAAGCAATCTCATGCTTCTTTGCTCTTTCAATAAAATCAGCACGGCTTACTTCCCTTGGATAACCGGCATTTTCTTCATCCCCGGTAAAATAAACAGTTATAGATACATCTTCCAGCAGGTTTAGCTGGTACAATGCTTTCAATGCCGCAATCACCATTACATCACCTCCCTTCATATCATTTACACCCTGGCCTGTTGCAGTACTGTCATTCAGCATAGTGAAGGGATTTGCAGCCATGTCGGGCTCAAACACCGTATCCAGGTGTCCGATCAAAAAAAGTTTCTTCCCTTTTTTCCCAACCCGGTATGCCACCAGGTGCCCTGCCCTTTTTAATGAGTCGGGCAAGGATACCCATAATACTGTAAAGCCCAGTGCAGCTAATTCTTTTCCATATAACTCGCCTGTTTTCCGTACACCCTCTATATTGTAGGTGCCGCTGTTTATATCCACCGACTCTTTCAGCAACTTAATCGTTGCGGACATATCCGAATCGATACTTTTCAGAACCTGATGTTCCGTTGCAGAAAGAGATTGGGTATGGGCTGCAAAACCAATTACTTATAACAGGGCAGCACAAAAATATTTTTTTATCATACTTTATTGGCAAGAAGGCGTAAATAATATATCTCCGAAATTAGTAAATCATACCTGGAATTGTTGCTGGTCTTTCTGTATAATTAAATCTTATATTTATTAACACATAATCTGCGTTTTTATGAAATTCCTTGCGTTCATTTTCCTGGCAGTCAATTTTAGCTTTTGCAACAGTCTTAAAAACCAGTCACAACATGCTGTAGATCCGGTTAATGGCTCTATAAAAACCGGGGCTGAACAGACAGATAAATATCTTCCGTATTTAAAAGGAAAAAGAGTGGCCATTATGGCTAATCCCACCACTATAATTGGTAAAACACACCTGGTTGACAGTCTCAAAACACTGGGAGTTAACATTGTAAAAGTTTTTGGCCCCGAACATGGCTTCCGGGGAAATGCCAGCGCCGGCGCTCATGTTGCCGATGAAACAGATCCTGCAACCGGTATACCTGTTATTTCTTTATATGGCAAAAAGAATAAACCTACCCGGGAAGACCTTGCAGATGTGGATGTGCTCATTTACGACCTGCAGGATGTAGGCTGTCGCTTTTATACCAACATCAATGCACTGGCACGGCTGATGGACGCCTGCCATGAGAACGGAAAAGAAATACTGATACTCGACCGCCCCAATCCCAACGGTTATTTCGTGGATGGCCCTGTGCTGGACATGAAATACAAATCTGGTATCGGTATGTTTCCAATTCCAATTGCACATGGACTTACTGTAGGAGAGTTTGCACAAATGCTAAATGGTGAAGGCTGGTTGCCGGGTAAAGTAAAATGTACGATCAGAATAATACCGGTTGCCAATTATACCCATGATATGGCCTATACATTGCCGGTTAAACCATCACCCAACCTCAACACACAACAAGCTATCATGCTATATCCGTCTACTTGTTTGTTTGAGGGAATTTATCTTAATCATGGCCGGGGTACTTATTTTCCATTCACCATCATCGGCAGTCCTGAACTGAAAGGGAAGTATGAGTTTTCATTTACACCAACGGGTATAAAAGGTATGGCGGAAACACCCTTGTTCATGGACCAGGTTTGTTATGGACTTGACCTTCGCAACGTTGATATTGAACAACTCCGCACAAGCAAACAGATCAATATTAATTGGATTATAGAACTATACAAAGCTCATCCCTACAAAGAAAAATTCTTTGATTCCAAACTCAGTAACCAGATGGGCACTATTGAAAAGCTTGTTGGTTCTGGTTTATTCAGGCAACAGATCATTGATGGCAAATCAGAGAAGGAAATCCGTGATAGTTGGGAACCGGGCCTGAGCGATTACAAGCAAATGCGTAAGAAATACCTGCTTTATCCATAGGATGAGTCCAGCGGAACAGGCGGTAACAAAAAAATGAGACTGCCTTTTGAGACAGCCTCATGAAGTGATCATAGTAGGTTATTATTTATTAAAACCTGTATCCTAAAGAAATACCGAAACCGGTATTTTTTGCTTCAGTTCTATCATTAGATGCACCCTCATATTCAGGATTTATTTTTGTAAGCCCCAGTTGTGCATTTAACTGTACAGAAACCTTATTGGCAAACTGATAACCGAATAGCAAATTGGCTCCTGCATCCATTGGTCTCACATAGAATACATCGTCCGGATCGCTGAGTTTTACAGTTTTCTTGAATTCAATATCCTCACTCAGGCTTGAACCTCCACCTTCATAAGTTGCTTTACCACCTACACCCAATGCAACATAGGGACCGAAGCCCATCAACAGGCGTCCCTGCCCCAGCATAGGTTTGTACAAAAAATTCAATGGCATTTCCACATAAGAGATGTTTATTTTGCCTTTTATTGTTTGGCCAAGAATAAGATCTTCACTTTTAGCTCCCTTGGTGGTAAAAAGCAGTCCAGGCTGAAAATAAAATTGCGGTGCCAGCGGAATCTCTGCATTGATACCAATATTAAAACCGGTTAACAGATCATTTTCCAATTTATTTCCATCCTCATCCTTGCCGGTAATATTCTGGAAATTCACGCCGGCACGAAGACCAAAACTTGTACCACCGGAATTTTTTACTGTTTGCTGAGCTTGTGAAAACAGGCTGCCTAAAGCCATTACTAGTATTAAACTGATTCTCTTTTTCATTTTATTATTTTATTTAGTCTTATTATTTATACCTAAACTTCTACCCCTGCCTGTTATGTGTTTAATTTTATTAACCACCATTTTTAGTAGCTTCCCTTGCAGCATCTGCTTTCATTTTTTCATTAGCAGTAACAAGAAACTCTACTCTCCTGTTTTGTGCCTGGCCATCCGTTGTGGTATTAGTATACTTTGGCAGTGACTCCCCAAACCCGATTGTAGTAAGCCTGGCAGGTGCGATAACAACCCTTGAAGGCGAAATACCAAATCCGGATAAATAAGAAGCAACAGCTAAAGCCCGGCGTTCAGAAAGATCCTGGTTATACCTGATAGATCCTTTACTGTCTGTATGACCCTGCACCTCAATATTGGTATCCGGGTATTTTTGGAGGATCACCACTAATTTATCAAGGCTTGTCCTGGATTCTGGTGATAAAGTAGACTGATCGAAACCAAATAATATTTTATTATTGAACTCGATAACGATACCCTCTCCTACCCGTACAACTACAGCATCCGGAATTTCATTTTTAATCTCTTCTGCCTGCTTATCCATTTTATTACCAATAACTGCACCTGCTACACCACCCACTGTTGCCCCGATGATAGCACCAAGCAATGTATTGCCGGTTGCCTTACCGATAACTGCACCAACTGCTCCGCCACCAGCTGTTCCTATAACTGCCCCTTTTTGGGATTTATTCATTGTTTTGCAGCCAGCAGAAAATATGGCAAGCATTAATAGACTGATTAGAAAAGTTTTCATTTTGTTTGTTTAAGTTGTGACTGGTTGATATATATTAACCAGGATGTAAAGGTGGCTTTAATAAAAGTGGTAAGTATTACACAACTGAAGAATTATGTTATATCATTCACACATTCCGTAATACGTACCTGTGATTAATGGAGAAGCCGTTGCTATATAGCCCGATACGAAGTAAAAAATGTAATAATTGACAATAAAATAAATTACTTTATTTGTTGACAGGTCTATAATATTTCAGTGCCTGTGGCATATAAGTTTTTATTTTCTCAACTCTTGATGCATCTGATGGATGGCTACTTAAGAACTCAGGTGGCTTTTCTCCCCCTGCTGCAGACATTCTTTCCCAAAAAGGAATAGCTTCCTGTGGATTATAACCTGCCATAGCTGAAAAATATAAACCATACTTATCTGCTTCTGATTCTTCTTTACGGGAGAAAGGCAATATGACTCCGACAGAGCTTCCAATTCCATAAGCAGATAAAAAAAGATTCTGCGTTTCTGCAGGCTTATTAGCCAAGGCAACCTGTAATGCCACACCACCTAGTTGTTGTAACAGAGCCTGGCTCATTCTTTCACTTCCATGCTGTGAAATTGCATGGGCTATCTCATGACCCAAAACGATTGCTAATGCAGCTTCATTTTGTGTGATGGGCAACAAACCAGTATATACAACTACTTTTCCGCCAGGCATACACCAGGCATTAGCTTCTTTATTATCAATAAGATTAAACTCCCACTGGTATCCCTCTAGTACTGTTGTCATTCCTTTGCCATCATAAAATGTTTTTATAGCAGAGGCAATTCTGTTTCCTACCCTGCGTACCATCTCTGCATCCCTGTTATTGCTCACATTAACCACTTTATTGTCAGTCAGAAATGTTTGGTACTCCTGCTTCGCCAGTGTTTGTAGTTCGGTCTCCGAGACCAGGCTTAGCTGCTTGCGCCCGGTTACCAGGTTTTCAGTACAACTGACAAACAGGGCAGAAACCAACAGCAATAAAATAAACTTTTTCATTGTATAAGTTATTTAAGATATCAAAATTGTCCTTATCAATCAGCATTGACCAGGACATTATTCAGCACTATAATTATTCGTACCCGCTTTTAATGATCGTAGAGATCATTTTAAACCGGCCATTGGGCCTGATAAGATTGGGCGAATGAGCGGGAATAATAATACCCTGGCCCGATTGTAATAAATTGGAGACATTATCAATTACAATATCCGCTTTACCCTCTATTATCTGGACAAATGTGTCAAATGGAGTAGTTTTCTCTGTTAGTCCTTCCCCGCTGTCAAAAGACATGACACTTATATTGCCGGTAGATTTTTTTATAATCGTTTTTATCACAACAGAATTCGCCATATACTCTATAATTTCAACTATTATGTGTGCTTTCGATTTTTCCAATTCGGTATTTTCTGGTAATTCATTTTTGTAATCACTGCTCATACTGAAATTGATTAAGTGTTCAAAATCTAATATTTACGCCTTTTAATTCAACCAACTATAATTTCATTACTTTTCTTATTGATGACATATTTACAGACTATTTAAAAATTATCTGTTGTCAGAACCACTGTTCCGGGGTATAATACTGTAGCGTTATCTTCAGCTGTTATGAATATTTTAGTAGGCTTGACAGGTGAAACAGTTTCAAATGAAGCTTTTAATCTTTTTGAAAGCAAACTTGTTGAGCTGTTAATTTGCCCAATATTTTTTGCATTTTCCTGGGCGGTTTCCATCCATACCACATATGTTTTCATTGCCGGTGTCAACTTTTCGGGTTCTGCCAGGTTCGACAACTGGAGATGGATAGCATAATTACTGTTATTGTCTTTAGTCACCTTAACAGTGCCCTCTGCAGCCGGAACAACAGATGAACTCTGAAAAACGATCTTCCTGGCACAGGAATCAAATAAAAACAACATCGCTATAAGTAAAATACCTGAAAAAATACCTTTGGAAAGGTTTACTGAGTTCTTAGTTTTCATTTTTTTATCATTTTTTAAATGTCAAAAACTGACGATGTAAAGGTCTCTTTCATTCTCTTTGATACTGTTACACAACTCTGTTAATTAGTTATATCATTCACACATTAGTTGAAATAATAAATGCAGGAACAGCTTCAATTACTATCAATATTTTATACATGCCCGGATATGATAAAATAATGAGCCCCTGTTAAAACAGGGGCTCAAACCAAGACCAACTGAAAATAATTATAAATAAATACAAAAGACAATAAAGGGTTCTAACACAAAATATCGTTGTGCTATTGCAACCACCAATATTAAACAGCTCTTTTCCCCTGGATAAGTCTCGCCACTATCATAACCAGAGCAATCACAAGTAACAGGTGAACGATACCGCCCAGATTAAATCCAAAATATCCAACTACCCATCCAATGATCAAAATAACTGCAACGAGATATAGTAAATTACTCATATTAATATTGTTAAACGCCTTATAAAATATTTAATTTAATACTGAAACTATTATAAACTGTTTAAAAAGCCAGTACCGGCAAATCAAAAACCGGGACTAGCTTTTTGATAGGAAATAATTCTTACAACGCTTCAATAATTTTATGCAATTCCTCTTTTGTTTTACCCAATTTGATCTGTAATTTTCCCAACATTTCATCTTTCTTTCCTTCAGTATACATCAGGTCATTATCTGTCAGGTCTGCAAACTTTTGTTTGAGTTTACCTTTCGTTTCATTCCAATTACCTTTTAATTCTGTTGTATTCATATATTTAAATTTATTGTGAAATCATTTTCACTTGCTAAAGGTGGATCATTTTATCACCAACTTTATTACATGATCACAAAAATTAATTATATGATTCACACATCTGCTTTCCGGGAAAATATTGTAGCCCTTGCCAATTACATTCTTTTCCCACGGAATAATAAAATATATTTTACTAGCTGAAAAAGGCAAATTAACCAGTTTTCTAACAGAAGCTATGCCAATCCGGATTTTGGTAAAAAGCTGCTAGCCTTTTATTGAATGTTTAGTTAATCATACATTCTCTAGCATTGTCCGTCTTTTTGATTTGAGTTGTTTAAAATAAGACGGCGTCAACCCTGTGACTTTTTTGAATTGAGTTGAAAGATGTGCTACGCTGCTATAATGCATTTGGTAAGCAATCTCGGTAAGATTGAGTTCATCATAGATCAGCAACTCTTTTACCCTTTCAATTTTATGGGCAATTAAATATTTCTCTATTGTTGTTCCCTGCACTTCAGAAAAAAGATTAGCCAGGTAGGTATAATCATGATTTAATTTCTGACTCAAATACTCAGAAAATTTCAGAACCAGGGGCTCTTCTGAATAATGCACCAGTTCAACTATAATGTTTTTAATCTTTTGGATCAGCACACTTTTCTTATCATCCATTAATTCAAGACCTGATTTCAATAAAGCCGTTTTGAACTGATCATGTTGCTCAGTGGTGATATTTTCCAGGATGTTTGCTTCCCCCAGGTCAACAACTGTATAATGCAGACCCAGTTTTCTGAGTTCTTCCTTTACCACCATTTTGCAACGGATGCAAACCATATTTTTAATATACAATTTCAAGGTAAAAGTTTAAATCAAATAGATATTATATCCAATCTGCTAAAAAATATCAGCTGAAAATTTCATCTTTTCAACTTATGACAAAAGTATGCCAAAGAATCCTGATAACATTTTAATAAAAGCAAATGGAGATAAAGATGAAAATCATCAAGATCAGTACGATACTAAATCTCTGCATCACGCTATTCCTGAGAGAGTTACCCATTCTATATCTTTTAAGAAATTTATACAGTAAATGGACGGATTTTCGACTGATTCGTTGCATTCTCTTGTATATAAATTCATACTGGTACAAATAGCAAACATCCGACAATCAAACAACACCATACAATCTACAAATAACAGTCAGGCAAAATACACCCTGTTGGTAACATACAAACTGTCAAATGTGTGAATAATATAACTATCATACACGAACATGTAAGACTTAATACTTTAAACTCTCTCACCTTTATGGTATTATTAAAACAGCTCTTCATAAACGCAGAGTTTAGAAAAGGGTGCTGTAAATCAAATTTTAAAACCAAGAAAATGACAGCAAAAAATTACTTACGAATGGCGTCACTTGCTTTATTTATTGCAATCGCCTCGCCGGCCAGTTCGGCTGCAATTGTTCCTGAATCTATCACACCAACAGAAGATGTCAGAAGTCAGCAACTGTTGCAACGTCTCGAAGAAATCAAAGGCCTGGACAAATCCGAAATGTCAAGATTAGAGAAGAAAAGCCTCCGGAAAGAAGTGAAAGAAATAAAAAAAGAAATGAAAGCGCTGAGCGGTGGAGTTTACTTGTCAGTTGGGGCAATCATTATTATCATTTTATTGCTCATTCTTATTTTATAAGACCTTCCTTTTTGCAAAGTTTAGCAGAAAATGAACAGAGCAATCATCTTTCAACAGACCATTAATCATTAACGTTTACCTGGTGTTTCTATGAAATCGCTATTATTTGTTGTAAGCCTCTTTTCCTTTATTATGTACAGGGCTTCCAGGTCAGATATACCTTTAAAGGGAACCTGGGATGGCAGTTACAGGACAATAGAGAAAAAGATGGACCTCAGGATAGTTTTCGGACCAGGTAATGAAGTTCAATTATATAGCACTGAAATTGATAATAAGGGAAAAGCTGTAGGAACCTATGCCGTTAAAAGAAATGAGATAGCGATCACCTGTATTTGGCCTGACAGTGACAGTATTCCATTCATAATGAAAGGCAGATTAAACTCAAATCAGAATTTTGTAGATGGAAACTGGGAATCAGCCGATAAAACAGATGGCAATTTTTACCTGGCAAAAACAGTATCAAAATAATTTTAAGCAGGAAGGTTTGGATATTTCTCACTGTCAGACACGGACCCCGGTATCCTCCGGGGTTTCTTATTATTTACCTGGTAATAGTAGTTGTCTGTTTATACCAAATATGTGAATCATGTAACTTATTTATAAGGTTGTGTAACAACCAGCAGTAAAAAATCTCCCACCTTTAATACATCATTTAAAAACTCTATTATGCCACTACTTACCATTTTACTTGTGCTGATTATTGCCGGTGTTATTCTTTGGCTGGTGAATACCTATATACCAATGGATAGAAAGATCAAAAATATCCTGAATATTGTTGTAGTCATCATCGTTGTCATCTGGCTTTTACAGGCATTTGGCCTGTTAGACTCCCTGAAAAGTATAAAAGTATAAAAAGAAACAGCCTGCTTACAATTCGACTATGTACAATATTGAGTTGTAGTAGGGTTATGGGACAACTATCAAAATAGATTCTATCCTGATCTAAAAATAATATGAAACTATTTAAACTACTTAGTTTCACAGTTGCCCTGTTTCTTACAACGATCCTGCTAATCGTGGCTTTTATTCTTCTGTATAGTAAAACCGGTTGAATATCTTTTCAAACCAAAACCAGGTTACATAAGAGAACAGAACGCTGCCTTAAATCACAGGAGGCAAACAGCCAGTAATTACAGTGCATACCATTCTTATAGTAAGAAATTTTTATACTGTACTCTAAGAGGAAAATTATTTTCATAAAATGAAAATAGCTTTTGAACATACGCATGTTTCAATTGAAATCATATTGGATTGGCAGTATCTTTTAAAATAGTAAAAAATAAATATGAATATCAAAAGAATCTTTGGGGCTTTGCTTACCATTCTGGGAACAGCAGGTCTCATTTATGGTGCTGTACTCTTCATTAATACCCCTGGGGGTACCCGGGATATAAAAGCTCTTGCCATATACGGAATACTAGGTCTTATATTCTTCATTGCAGGAATTAACCTTATCCGTACCACAAAAGATGAGTCATGATATGTGAATGCTGTAACTTATTCTCAGGGTTGTATAATAAGAACCGTTACATAAAAGCTCATCTTTACAAGCAATATTTATTGAATCATTTATAAAACAAATAAATTATGAAATCAGGTAAAGTATTATTAGGTGTTTTGGCAGGACTTGCCACTGGTGCTGCGTTAGGAATTTTATTTGCCCCAGACAAAGGTTCAGCTACACGGAAGAAAATTTCAAAAAAGGGCGAAGAATATGCTGATGAGTTCGGCGAAAAGTACAATGAATTCATTACTGGAATTAAAAATAAATTCGTGACTGCCAAAGAAGAAGCTGTGCAACTGGCAGAGAATGGAAAAGCAAAGGCTGAGGAAATTGCAGCTGCAGCAAAAAACAGGATGTGATAGTGCAAAATTAAAAACCGCAAATCTGGCCCCGATTATCCCTGTATCCTGGAATAACAAGCCTAAACAGAAAATGATGAACGAAAGCATTGTAACACCGATAGAAGAGCTCATTGAAAAAGCCGGTGAGTATGGAAAAACATCAATAGAATTACTAAAGCTGAAAGCAATAGATAAATCTGTCAGTGTGATTTCATCTCTCGCTGTAAAAACAGTTTTACTTATTGTTGTTGCAATGTTGATTTTAAGTATCAGCATCGGTGTAGCATTGTGGACGGGTGAATTGCTTGGCAGGCCTTATTACGGCTTTTTTGTAATGGCTGGGTTCTATGCCCTGGCCACCATTGTACTTTTTCTATTCCGTGATCAATGGATCAGAAAGCCAGTCAATGAGTCAATGATAAAAAAAATACTTCAATAAGGTTTCCGATGAAAACAATCAATTCAACAAGTGAACTTACCGAAGCCATTTTATTGTTGGAAACCAGGCAGGCGGACCAGGGAATTCAGTTGAGAGAACAATTTAATCTTACCTATGAGAGCCTAAAACCCCTTAATCTTATTAAAAGTACATTCAGAGAGGCTGCTTCTTCCCGGGAGCTGAAGGACAATATCATTAATACAGGTACAGGTCTTGTAGCGGGCTATCTTTCAAAGAAATTATTTGAAGGCGTATCGCACAGTCCATTAAAAAAAATTCTTGGCTCCGCTTTGATGTTCGGGATAACAAATATGGTGAGCAGGAACCCGGAAACTATAAAATCACTGGGACAAAAATTTCTGAATGGCATCAGTTTCAAACCAGTTGATAAAAATGTAAACAGAAATGATAAGAATGAAATTTTTTAAATAGTTACAATTTTTCAGATAAATTGCATCTCATAAAAGAATAGTATTCCGCCACCTTATGTATCTTACAATTATTCTTCCTTTGAAACCTGCAAGTTTAATTTCAATTCATTAATATCCATCTCCTGCTCAACTTGCCTGATCACTGCATCACTGAACTCCCCCTCTTTGTGAAGTTTTATCAACAATGCCCTTTGAAATTTGCTGATTTCTAATTGTGCACTTAACAACACACCCTGTTGCTTTGCCATTACCTCACTGTCATTTCGTTTGGCTTTTTTATGACGATTTATTTCTTTGGTAAGTTCATTGATCAGTACTTCATATTTCATTTTCAGTTGTTGCTCCGATTTATTATCCAATGGTACCGGGAAATCCTGCTCAATAAAATGCAGGGTGCTGTTTGCAAGATATAATTGAAGTTCTTTCTCTTCCTCCTCTGTATTGTCCTGGGGTTTCATCTTCAACCAGCGTATGAGCAGCGGGAGTGAAAGACCCTGTACAACAAGGGTTACAAAAATGACAACGAAGGCAAGAAATATGATCGAATGTCTTTTGGGAAATGCGGTGCCGTCTTCCAAAACCAATGGTAATGCCAGTGCCGCTGCCAAAGATATAACCCCCCTGGTTCCTGTCCAGGCTACTACCAGCACATTTTTCCAGGTACTGTCCGAATCATCTTTGCCAGCTATTACACCAGTTTTCTTTTTCCTCTTTTGAAAATAATTTTGTGACCAGGCACCTGCAAAAACCCATACAATCCGGACTATGATCGTCACAAGGCTGATAAGCAATCCATAACCCAGTATCTGTGAGAACGGGTAATTACCCAGCCCCTTAATAATAGAAGGCAATTGAAGGCCAATAAGTATGAAAACAAATCCATGTAATAAGAATATCAATGTATCCCACACAACCCTGGTACGCATTCTTGCCTGGTAAGAAAAAACCTCAGGTGCTCTCCATGCTATAACCAGTCCTGTACTTACGACAGCCAGTACCCCGGACATATGGAACTGCTCTGCCGCCAGGTAAGATACGAACGGAGATAACAGGGTAAGACTTGTTTCAACTACAGGATTACTATCAATTTTTTTATGGGCAAACACAAACAGGTACCCAATCACAATTCCGATAATAATTCCAACACCAGCTACCAGTAAAAACTGAAGACCGGCCTGCCAGAATACAAAGCTTCCCGTTGTTACAGCCGTTACGGCATAGCGGTAAGCAATCAATGCAGAAGCATCGTTGACCAGGCTTTCACCTTCCAAAATGGTGATCACCTTCTTATTTAACCCCAGCCCTTTAATGATACCAGAGGCTGCTACTGCATCAGGCGGGGAAACAACAGCACCTAGTACAAAAGCAAGCGGCCAGCTAAACCCCGGGATTAAAAAATGGGCAGTAATGGCAACGGCTACAGTGGTAAAAAAAACCAATGTAATGGCTAATGCAGAGATAGGCCTTATGGATGTCCTGAATTCGTGCCAGGATGTTTTTGAAGCGGCATCATACAATAATGGCGGAAGAAGTATAACAAAAACAACCTCCGGGTCCAGTGCCAGGTCGGGTAACTGCGGAACAAATCCAATTATTAATCCGGCAGCCACCAATAAAACCGGAAACGGAAGCTTTCGTTTATTGGCAATCGCTGTCAAACTGATCAGGATAGCCATAATAAAAACAACGATTTTAAAATCTTCCATACAACTCAAGCTACGAAAAAGCTACAGATTAAATTGAAAATACCAGTCAAAAACAAGACCGAATTAAACTGTATCGTAACAACAGGTATACTATCAGCCAGGCTGTTTTGTGATACTGTATCTGATCCGGACGGTATAGCCGGATAAAAAAAGGGTCAACAATAAGTTGACCCCAGGTATAGAAAATTGTAAAATTATTTATGCCCAAAAAGATAGAATACTCCTAATTGAAAACCCCTGTTAGTAGACTTGACAGTACTGTTATCATTAATATTACTCAGGCCTAGATTATATCTTGCATCGATTCCAAAACCAGTACCCGGATTGACATAACCGGCACCGATACCCAACGCAAAGTCAACCGTTTCTAAATCATCCTTAATATCTACACTGTTGCCATTAACATCAGCTTTTGCACTGACCAGGAATCCAACCTGAGGTCCTGCCTGTAACCTGAATCCGTTGTCAAACATGTACTGAACCAATACCGGCACATTGATATATCCCAGTTTATACTTTGTTTCAACACTTCCAACAGAATATTTTGCACCCTGTGCAGAGTAAACTAACTCAGGTTGCAACGCCAATTGTTTTGCCAGGTGTATATGACCCAGCAAACCCAGGTGAATGCCGGCCTTTGTATCGTACTTTGTACCATTATCATTATTGATATTGTAGAGATTTAATCCTCCCTTAACTCCAACATTTATATGTTGTGCATTAACCGTACCCGTTATCAAAATTGCAATGACTACTGCGCTAAAATAAAATTTCATACTTATTTGTTTTTATTATTAAATGCCTGAAAAACTGATTTGTCTCTCAGTTGATTTTCTTTAGTAAAAATTATGACCACTACCCGGAAGCAGCCGGGAATTCAGTTGTAAAAAAAGCCCTTGCAACGCTTCCACAAGCTCAGCAAGGGCTTTTAACCAAAACTAACCGCTCTATGAGAAAAACTTTCCGTGTTATAAAAGTTATGTAAATATCAACTGCTTTTGACTGCTATTTGTTACACAATGCAGGGAATATCTTACATCATTCACACTTTTTTCTCCGTACTCTTTTATAGAGTGATCCCGGATATTATTGCTTTTTGACTGTTACATCCACTTTCTTTGATTCTACTTTCACACCATTCTTATCTAAAGTGACAGTTGTAGATTTAGCAGGTGGGTCTTTTACAATAATTGTTGGTGAAGAGGGCACAACTATGACTTCCTTCTTAACTTCCGCAGGTTTATCAGTGCAGGATAGAGTTGTTAAAACAGCGGCCAGGGATAAAAAACCAATAATCTTTTTCATAAATAAATTTAAGTTGACTTATGCCGTATTTTGTTTCAGTACAAATCGATGGCACCATACAGCTATATAGAAGTGACAAATATTGAGCCGTTAAGTCAGAAACCCTGAGAATAACTACTTTTCGTCATATTGGCATGAAATAGTACTTCAATTTTGAAGACAACCCACTCACACCGCTAAACAACCTTATTTTTGCACTATGTCCAGTCAAAAAAATGCAACAGACAGCATACTATTAAAATTAAAGATCAAGTCCCTTAATGAAATGCAGCATGCTGCAATAGAAGCAATGGACTCCCATAACAATACACTCTTGTTATCAGCAACCGGATCAGGTAAAACATTGGCCTTCCTGTTGCCGCTTATAAAATTACTGGACCCGGCGAACACCAAAACACAAGCTATTATCATAGTTCCGTCCCGTGAACTGGCTTTGCAGATCGAATCCGTATTTAAAAGTATGGGAACAAACCTGAAAGTCACCTGTTGCTATGGCGGGCATTTAAGGGAAACAGAAGAAAATAATTTAAAACAACCACCGGCATTACTCATTGGCACTCCTGGTCGCCTGGCAGATCATATCCGGAGGGGAAATATCACCACGGCTTCCATTACAACCCTGATACTGGATGAATTTGATAAATCACTGGAATTAGGTTTTCTCGACGAAATGTCTTTTATAATCGGTGCGTTACCCGCAATACAAAAAAGAATATTGACCTCGGCCACACAGGCTGTTGAGATACCCGGTTTCATCGGCATGAATGATTCCGTGACCCTTAATTTTCTAACTGACAAAGATGAAGACACCGGTCTTACTATTAAAACATTACTGAGTGACGGAAAGGATAAACTGGAAACACTTTTCCGTCTACTCTGTATGCTGGGAAACAAATCCACAATTATTTTTTGTAATCACCGGGAATCAGTAGAACGAACAAGTAAGTTCCTGAAAGAAAAAGATATCATCAATGAATTTTATCATGGCGCACTGGAACAACAGGAAAGAGATGCAGCCTTATCTAAATTCAGAAATGGAACAGCAAACGTTTTAGTAACAACTGACCTCGCATCAAGGGGACTTGACATTGCCCATATCCGCTATATCATTCATTATCATTTACCGGGCAGCGAAGATATTTTTACTCACCGCAATGGCAGAACAGCGAGAATGGATGCCAGTGGTACTGCCATTCTTATCTTATCACCAGAAGAAAAATTGCCTGCCTATATCAACCCGGATACAGAACAAATTATATTACCTGAATCCACTACCCTCCCGGATAAACCACAATGGTCAACTTTGTTTATCGCTGCCGGGAAAAAAGATAAAGTCAATAAGATTGATATAGTCGGCTTTTTGTCCAATAAAGGGAAATTAAAAAAAGAAGATATCGGTTTGATAGATGTGAAAGACTTTTTCTCCTTTGTAGCGATAAAGAAAATTAAAGTCAGCCAAACCTTACAGCTGATTAAGGAGCAGAAAATAAAAAACAAAAAAGTTAAGATTGCCGTAGCGAAATAAAATCCAAACGGAACTATATTTCAGTAAAAACTTTTTCCTTTGCCTTTGCGGAAGTAATGACAGGAATAACTTCAAAATCGACCAAGTCATTCCACTGGCTGACCCATTCCTGAATTTTTTCAGGTGATTCACTTTCCATTACCTGGTAACAAACAGTTACAGTTTCATTGATCCAACTATTAATATAAATAACCCCTTCGGGCAGCATCCTGCCTCTTTCTTCAAAACGCTGGTACATGGCCTTTACCTTACCAGTATGAAATTTCTCGATGATCATATATTGCATAGCAGAAATATTTCTGTATAAATTTCAACCCCAAAACAATTATAAATCAGAGCAAATATGCATTTGTATTTACCCGGTCAATATTCATAAGTATGACAATAAAACCTAATCCATCATTTTGACGGAAGCTTACGGGAGTTAACAAGGTAGTCGGCAACCACTTCTTGCATATCCACTTCCATCAGGTTGGCCAGGGTTAATAACCACATCAACACATCTGCAAATTCTTCCTTTGCATTCTGTTTATCCCCGCTGGCAATAGCAGAAGACAATTCGCCCACTTCTTCATGAAACCATAAAGCCGTATGATAAATACCTCTTTCATTATCTGTTTTAAAATATCGTTCCCTTACTATTTGCTGCAATGCTGAAATTTCCATAGTATGAAAGTATTATCAATCTGTAATTATGTGTTTTCCTTTATCTCTTTTGGAACATTCCTGCTTCCGCTGTACAGTTCATATTCCAACAGGCGGCAATCAATTGTACTCGTATAAAATTCTATCCGTCTTTTGGCTTTCAACCCGATTTTTTTTGCCAGCTCCAGGTTACCAGTAAAAACATAGCCATAATATCCACCACATTTCTGCTTCATAAAATCCCCGATACGGGCATATGTTGCTTCCAGCTCTTTTATATCACCCAATCGTTCACCATATTCAGGATTCACATAAAACACACCGGGAACATCCTGAGGTATTTCAGTAGCGGCAAAATCACAAACTGCAAAATCAATAATAGTAGCAACACCTGCAGCAACCGCATTCTTCTTGGCATTTTCAACTGCCTTTGCACTGTAATCGGTAGCGATGATACGAAGCCCCGGTACATCAATGATCTGTTTTTCCAACAGGGCATCTTCCAGCTGATAGACTGCTTCATCGTATCCCTGCAGGTGCATAAATGCATAATTGGTCCGGAATAATCCCGGTCGCCGGTTAGTGGCGATCATTGCTGCTTCAATAGCCAGTGTACCCGAACCACACATGGGGTTCACAAAAGGTGATTTCCTGTCCCAACGTGTAGCATAGATTGTAGCTGCCGCTAATGCTTCCAGCATCGGAGCTTGTCCGGGTATTTTTCGATACCCATGCCTTCCCAAAGAATCACCGGAGGTATCTATAAAAATTTCTGCCCGTTCATTTTTCCAGAACAAATGGATTACTGCCCCGGTAAGCTCCGATCCGGTTGATGGCCGGGTGCCTCTTTTCTCCCGCATCCTGTCCACAATAGCATCTTTTACCCGCAAATTGGCAAACATACTGTTGTTGATGGTCGGATTATTCACATTGCTCGTAATAGAAAAATAACCCGGGTCGGGCAAAATCATTTCCCATGGATAAGCGATTAGATGATTATAAATTTCATCCGCATTTTCTGCTTCAAATTGTTTTAAACTATAGAGGACCTGGCTGGCGCAGCGCAGGTTCAGGTTTAATTTTATGCAATCATTGATAGTGCCGGAGAGCCGCACTCCTGTTACAAATGTTTCATCAATGGAGAATCCCAATTCAAGTACTTCCTGCGCCAGGTACGGAGCCAGCCGTTTGGGACAAGTGATAATGATAACCGATCTGCTGGTATATAAGTTCATGCTGGCGCTAAAGATAAAATCTTCCTGTTGGATACTATGATATTAGTTTTAAAGAAAAGTCTTCTCCTTTATTGAAAATCAGTAATGAGCGTTATTTCAGGAAAAGTTCAATTGATAAATATACGAATGAAAAACTGGTATTTTACCAATGATAAGTATGGTTAATTCTCTGTGATTTTACTTAAAATATTTTCCGGTTTTTACCGTTCTTTGAGTAACAAAATCCCAGCCTGTGAAAAGACTTTACTTTTTTATCCTATTGCTGTTTCCTCTTGCCCTTTCTGCACAAAAATCAGTCGACCTCGACAAGTATCGTTTTTCAGTACAGTACCGCTCACTCCCAAAAATCAGGATAGACAGTACTTACCGTACTTATAATGTAGAAGTGGAAGGCACAAAGCTGATGGAGCCCCTGCTGCAGGATATGTCACCGGAAAAATCAGTAATGCTGGAAGGTTGGCGAAAATTAGCAGAAGACGGACACCTCTCAATAAAAATAAATTTAGGCGATTTGCTACCGGAAGGTGTATCAGTAAAAGAAAGAGTGGTAACAACCAAAAACAGAGATGGAGTGATCACCGGTACAAAGACTTATTATTACCAGGAAGTGGTTTATACCTTTTCCGCTAATGCCAGCATCACCGATTATAAAGGTATGCATATAATGGACGAAGAATTGGCCAGCCGTGGTCATAAGCAGGTATACAGAAGCCCGGAATTTACTATAAGAGCCCTTGCAGAAGGTTATTTTGTTGTGAACTCACTGACTGTTACCAAACAGCTTTTACAAAATTGTGTAAACAGGGCCATGCATCACCTGAGTGAACGCATCAGCGACAATTTTGGATTTAGGGAAGTAACAGCCAACGACTATATGTGGATCATTGATAGCAGGAAACATCCTGAGTATGCGGCCTGCCGGCAAGCATTCCGGGTGATGAATGAAGTATTATTCAGCATGAACCCAAGCACATCCATTGAAGGAGCAAGAGAACAATTAAAACCTGCAATAGATTATTTCGAAAAGATCAAAAAGAATTATACATCATCCAAAAAACATGACCGGAAAATAAGGTATGCCAGTTATTTTAACCTGGCGGTATTATATTATTATTTAGATGATCCACAATCGATGATGAAAGAAGCAAACGGGTTGGTGCTGAACGATTTTGATCCGAAAGATGGAAAAGGGTTCGAACAAACAGCGACCTGGTTAAAAAATCTTTTTCAGCAAACCAATATCTATACCCGGCATTTTGCTATTAATACTGATGAGCTTAAAGGACCCTATGAAAAAAGAGATATCTCAGTAAAATAACTTCCCCATTGAAAGGGGCTGTTACTTTTTTAATCTGCAAACGGATGATCCCAACTGCTATCGGTATGAATAAACTCCTGCCAACTACTTACAACTTCCTTTTTCCCAACAAAAACTTTTCCCGTATCACATCCTGTACATGAACACCACTGATCTTGCTTTCCAGCCACGAGATCACATCGAGGTAGGCAAAAGCACGGGCTTCTAATGGATTGCCTTCATATTGTTTCAGTTTAGCCAGCAGCTTTTCAAACTCAGGTTTCAATGCCATGGCTCCCACATGGAAAGATCGGCGCAGAAAAACAAACATGGCTTCTTCCACTTTACTAAGATTTTCCATCCTGGCCATGTAACGATAAACAGATTTGATAAGATATTCGAGCAGATCAAAATTGCCAAGTTCATAATGAGCGATGAGATGCAGCAGCCGGGCATAGCATTGAAGGTCGGTCCGTAGATCTCCCTTCTGGTTAATGATGCGGTTCAGATAATCAATTGCTTTTTCATTGTTACCGCTGCCAAAATACAACGATGCGATCTTATAATAAAAGACCAGCACCCGGTGAGAATCCAGGTACAGTTCATATTCTTTCAACATTTCTTCCAGAAAAGGGACCAACCGGAGACCTTTGGTGAAAGTACCCTGCAGAAAATACAAATTGATCCTGGCCGCATATAAGTATTGGTAAGCCAGGATACGGTTATTCTCGTTTTCGGCTAAGTGCTTTTGTTTTACAAACTGTTCAAAATGTTTGATACTCTGTGCCAGTTTTTCATGGTTCGCCAGGTTGAACTGGGCTCCCATCAGGTTATGCATTCCTTTTATATAGCTTGCTGTTTCCACTTTCAGCAGACCCGGATATTCTTCAAAAAGACTGACCCATTTTTGCGAATAGCGGTAATACTGCAAAAAATCCTGCCGGATAAATGCATACCACACATAACATTGATAGAGATACAATTTTTCATAAAAGCCCTTTGCATGATGCGTTTCAGCCGGCAGGTGTTTTCTGAAGAAGGTTTCTATACTCTTTATATCCTTTTCATTTCGGGCATGGCCATGTTTGATATACCAGCTGTATAACTGCAGGGAGAGATTTGAAAACTGGTTCACTAAGGTCAGCTGAAAATTCACACCATCAGATTCAGCCGACAATTTATCGGCCCTGTCCTGCATACTGCGGGTAATAAACAGGGTTTCAATTTTCTTCTCAAAGAATAGCGCCTGTTGCCAGTAGGTCAGTTGCTGGTATGCTTTGGCTGTTTCCTTCAACCGCTCCAGTACTTTCAGGCTTTGCAGGTACAATCCTTTATTATATAATATGCGGGCATGGTCCATTTGCTCATGCAGGCGGATATCTACATTGTCTTCCTCTTTGATCAGGCGGAGGCTGGAAAGAATTTGTTTATATAAATGTGCTTTGATATTGGACAACTGCTGTTTGCTGATACCCCTGGCTTTTTTCAGCAATTGCTTCTCGTCGTAGTCCGTCATCTTGTCCATTGCATCAAAAAGCTGGATGATCTTCAGGTCATCTGTGGCCGTATTCCGCTTGACATAGAGCTTAAAATTTCGTTTTTCACTCTTTTCGAGGGACTTGACCAGTTGAAAAAGGCTATCTGTTGAACGGTTGGGCATCGTAATTAAAAAAAATTAAATACCAATACAGGTAAGGGTTTCAGCGGAATTCACCCCGGTTAAGAAGTGTAAAATACCCCTTATTTTGATTTCATCCGCCCTGCACACAAGGCTAATTTAGTGTTGCAGGTTGTTTATTGACTGAATTACTAGCAAGCAATACAAAAATAAGCAGCCTGCATTCTATTCTAATTCAATTCACTTAATAATATGGCAGAAGGCAAAGTTCATATTTTTGACACCACCCTCCGTGATGGGGAACAGGTGCCGGGTTGTAAACTGAACACCACAGAAAAGCTGGAGCTTGCCTTACAATTAGAAGATTTGGGTGTGGATATTATCGAAGCCGGTTTTCCTGTTTCTTCCCCCGGCGATTTTGAATCGGTCAGCCAGATCGCAAAGACCATAAAAAATGCTACAGTATGCGGATTGACCCGTGCCGTGCAAAATGATATTGAAGTGGCGGCTCTGGCACTGAAATATGCTGTTCGTCCGAGAATACATACCGGAATTGGCACTTCTGATCTGCATATCAAAGCCAAATTCAATTCTACACGGGAGGAAATTTTAGAGAGGGCTATACAGTGTGTGAAGTGGGCCAGAAATTTTACAGATGATGTGGAATTTTATGCCGAAGATGCCGGAAGGACAGACAATGATTACCTGGCCAGGGTTGTAGAAGCTGTGATTAAAGCCGGTGCAACCGTAGTGAATATTCCAGACACTACAGGCTATTGCCTTCCTTACCAGTATGGTGAAAAGATTTCCTACCTGATCAATAATGTACCCAACATTGACAGGGCTATTATTTCCTGCCATTGCCATAATGATTTGGGATTAGCCACGGCCAATTCAATTGCTGGTGTTATTGCCGGTGCAAGACAAATAGAATGTACTGTTAATGGTTTGGGCGAACGAGCCGGCAATACATCCCTGGAAGAAGTAGCCATGATCATCAAACAACATAAAGACCTGGGTCTTTACACTACAATTAAATCTGAAAAACTAAACCCCATAAGCCGCCTGGTGTCGGATACCATGCGAATGCCAGTACAACCAAATAAGGCGATCGTTGGCAGTAATGCATTCTCGCATTCATCTGGTATCCACCAGGATGGTTTTTTGAAAGATGCACAAACATATGAAATCATGAACCCGGAGGAAGTAGGTGCCGACAGTTCAAAAATTGTACTGACCGCCCGGAGTGGCCGCAGTGCATTGGCCTATCGTTTCCAGAAACTGGGTTTCCAGTTCGACCGTAATGACATAGATGTATTATACAATGAGTTCGTGAAAGTGGCTGATAGTAAAAAAGAAGTGGAAGATGGAGATCTCGCCTCGATAGCTAAACAATATCAATCTAAAGTAGCAATTGCATAAATAAAGATGGGTAAGACACTGTTTGAAAAGATCTGGGAAAAACATATCGTCAAAACAATTGATGGTGGCCCTTCTGTATTATATATTGACAAACATTTTATTCATGAAGTGACCAGCCCGCAGGCTTTCACCGGTTTGAATAAAAGGGGAATAAAAGTGCTGAGGCCGCAACAAGTAGTGGCAACGGCAGACCACAACGTCCCCACACTGAACCAGCACCTGCCGATAAAAGAAGAACAGGGCCGGCTGCAGGTAGAAGCATTAAAAATAAATTGTGCAGAACATAACATACAATTATATGGCCTTGGACATCCCTTCCAGGGTATTGTGCATGTAATTGGTCCTGAGTTGGGAATTACACAACCCGGTATGACGATCGTTTGCGGAGACAGCCATACCTCCACACACGGCGCATTTGGTGCTATTGCATTTGGTATTGGCACCAGTGAAGTGGAAATGGTTTTTGCATCGCAATGTTTATTGCAAAGTAAACCCAAACTGATGCGCATTAATGTGGATGGTGTTTTAAATAAAGGTGTTGTGTCAAAAGACATTGTCCTGTATATACTGTCAAAAATAACGGCCAGCGGAGCCACAGGCTATGCAGTAGAATTTGCCGGATCTGCCATCCGTTCCTTAAGTATGGAAGCAAGGATGACAATCTGCAACATGAGTATTGAAATGGGTGGTCGTTGCGGGTTGATCGCACCAGACGATACAACCTTCCACTATATAAAAGGAAGGCAATTTGCCCCACAGGGTACTCAATGGGATAAAAAAGTAGCGGAATGGAAACAACTTTATTCAGATGATGAGGCTACATTCGATAGAGAGATTTTTATCAAGGCAGAAGATATTGAGCCGATGATCACCTATGGCACTAACCCGGGAATGGGAATCGGTGTAACAGAAAAAATTCCAACCACTGAAACAATTAATGAAAATGATAAATCCGGTTTATCAAAATCATTAGCCTACATGGGTTTACAACAAGGTGTTGCTATCAAAGGACAAAAAATTGATTATGTATTCATCGGGAGTTGCACCAACTCAAGGATTGAAGACCTGAGAATGGTGGCTTCCTTTGTAAAAGGTAAAAAGAAAGCTGATGATGTGGAAGTATGGATAGTACCCGGAAGTAAACAGGTAGAAGCACAGGCAATAGAAGAAGGTATTGATAAAATTTTTGCAGAAGCAGGATTTCAACTCCGCCAGCCAGGTTGTAGCGCATGCCTGGGAATGAATGAAGACAAGATCCCGGCCGGGAAATATTGCATCAGCACTTCTAATAGAAATTTTGAAGGCAGACAAGGTGCCGGTGCCAGAACTTTATTGGCCAGTCCGTTGACAGCCGCTGCAGCAGCTATTACAGGGGTTGTAACAGATGTAAGAGAGCTATTGAACTAAACGATGAAAGCACTAACAACGATACAAAGCAGGTTTGTCCCGATCAATATGGAGAATATCGATACAGACCAGATCATTCCGGCCCGTTTCCTGAAGGCAACCACTAAAGATGGTTTTGGCAAAAACTTGTTCCGTGACTGGAGATTCATAAATGATGATGAGACAAAACCCAAATCCGATTTTCCCTTAAATCAATCACAATACAGTGGTGAGATATTAGTGGCCGGTAAAAATTTCGGTTGCGGCTCATCAAGGGAACATGCAGCCTGGTCTATTTTAGATGCAGGTTTCCGTATAGTGGTGTCCAGTTTCTTTGCAGACATTTTTAAAAACAATGCCTTGAATAACGGTGTGCTGCCAGTACAGGTTACTGACGCTTTCCTTCAAAAAATTTTTCAGCAGGATAATAAAGCTGAATTGACTGTTGACCTGGAAAAACAAACCATCACTATACACTCAACAGGGGAACAGGAGTATTTTGATATCAACAGTTATAAAAAAACCTGTTTGCTGAACGGTTATGATGACATCGATTATTTACTCAGTATCAAAGAAGATATACAAGAATTCGAAACCCAAAGAGGATAAAGACTATGAAAAAAAGAATAGCCGTAATTGAAGGTGATGGTATTGGCCCGGAAGTAACCAGGCAGGCAGTCCGTATACTGAATGCCGTAGCAGAATCATTTAACCATGAGTTTGAATACACTTATTGCCTGATGGGTGCTGATGCAATTGATAAAACAGGCACCCCTCTTCCAGATGAAACCATTGAAATTTGCCTGAAGAGTGATGCTATTTTATTTGGCGCTATCGGGCATCCGAAATATGATAATGATCCAACGGCTAAAGTAAGACCTGAACAAGGCCTCCTGAAGTTGCGAAAATCATTACAGCTGTATGCAAATATCCGCCCGGTTAGTACTTACTCTTCCCTCTTTCATCTCTCCCCCTTAAAAAGTAAGAATATTGAGGGTGTAGACTTTATTATTTACAGGGAACTGACCGGTGGAATTTATTTTGGTAAAAAAGAAACCAGTGCTGATGGTAACCTGGCATCAGATGATTGCAGTTATAGCCGGGAAGAAATAGAACGAATTGCCCATCTTGCTTTTCAGCATGCGCAGAAAAGAAAAAAGAAACTGACACTGGTTGATAAAGCCAATGTACTCGAAACATCCAGGCTGTGGAGAAAAGTTGTACAGGAACTGGCTTCACAATACACTGAGGTGGCCGTCGATTACATGTTTGTGGATAATGCCTCCATGCAGATCATTGTGAATCCAAAACAATTTGATGTTATCCTTACGGAAAATATGTTTGGCGATATTTTAAGTGATGAAGCCAGTGTGATAAGTGGCTCGCTGGGGTTATTACCTTCAGCTTCTATAGGCAAAACTTCGGCCCTGTTTGAACCTATTCATGGTTCTTACCCGCAGGCTGCCGGCAAGGACATTGCAAACCCCATTGGTTCTATTCTTTCAGCAGCTATGCTGCTCGACCACCTGGATATGAAAGAAGAAGCACAAGTGGTCCGGGATGCCGTAAACTGGACTTTACTGAATTCGTTCGTTACAAAAGATATTGATCCGGTAAATTTTTACTTCACTTCCACGATTGGTGAACTGATCTGTGATTTTGTGAGTGGGAAAATATCCGGTTCTGTAAATACTGAAAATATTGAGTTGAGAAAATCAACAATTATATAAATCAATGGGTAAATAACTAACGAAGGTTTGTCCATTACTGAAATAATTATTGCTTGCTGAGTTCTTTTTTTGAAACGGCGGGTGTATATTTACAACACATACATCCTTCATGTTGAAGAATAACACATATAATGTCATAACCTCTGTTGCTGCAATTATTATTATGGTGGTGATTATTATATCTTCTTCAAATGGAGGTGGTGCATGACATTAAGTTAATAAACTAAAAATATCAAACCCGCCTTCAAAAAGGCGGGTTTTTTT
>Ga0073903_10000108_pt1 | contig 40170 bp, 36 predicted proteins | sample KloWWTKNB14_bulk_FD_66665 | JGI IMG/M metagenome (GOLD analysis project Ga0073903, IMG submission 66665) | Active sludge microbial communities from Klosterneuburg, Austria, studying microevolution and ecology of nitrifiers - Klosterneuburg... | ecosystem: Engineered > WWTP > Aerobic digester >... | reverse complement strand
GGTACAGCCCGGCTTACGTGGCGCTGGTTTTTGTAAAACCAGAGGCGGATATTTAATCCGGATCATCATGGGCGTTGCTAAAACATTGAAGAGCATTACCCGCGATTTTTGCGATCGCAGCGGCGTATGGGCGAGCAGGGCTTACCTGGGTGCGACGGCCATTCTTGGCGTAAAAAATGTTCTTCCCGCCCTGAGTGAAGGGCGCATGTCGCAAGACGCAATCTGCGATACGATTGGCATGCTTCTTTTTTTCGGCAGTTCGCTTTGCTACCCGAAAGTCAAAGATGACCCGAGATATCTTCAGCTGGCCGGATTGTGCACGATTTTTGCATCTTCAGCCGTGGCGGCGGGCCAGTGGAACGGCGACTGGAGCGATCCCAAGTTCCTGACACATGCGGGGAGCATGGTGCCTACATTTTTAGGCGGGTTGATGTTCTTATTCAACAAGCCCGGTTTCGGCGCCTTGCCGGAGCTTGCTTCGCGTCCGCTTCATTTTATCGCGGGAGTTCAGCAGAAGGATCCAGGACAAATGCTTTTTGCAGTGTTGTGTATGATCGGCGACAGCGGTGTTGCGATGCTCGACCCGAGAATAAAAAATTTCGTTAAAGAAAAAATTCTTGGCGAGCAGGCACCCGCAGCGCAAATTCCCTAAATGTTATTGCACAGTGAGCAGGCGCGGCTGACCGGTTTCAGGCGGTGGCTCGGTAGGCTGTGCTTTTCCGGAGCCTGCGTTCGGCATCGGTACGTCCATCGGCGAGGGCGGAATGATCATGCGCGCGCCGCCGTTTTTCTTTTCGGTGCCGGGATAAAAGATGCCGCGCACCTGGCCGCCGGTTTTGGCCATATTGGCGCCGCCGAAAAGCTGGCTGGTGTTGGTGTTGAGGTCGACTTCGGCGCGTTCGCCCTCGAGCTTGTTGGGGCCGCGGTGGAGAATGACGCCGCCGGTGAGCAGGGCCTTGTTGGTCTGCGCGTTATAGATGCCGTGTTTGCCGGTGACTTTTTCGGCGGGCGTGGTGATGACGACGTTGCCGTCGGCTTCTAACGAATGAAGTTCGCGTTTGCCCGCCGCGTTGTCTTTCAGGATTGCGGAGATGACATCGGCCTCGAGTGTGTCGGTTTCGCCTTTCGCGTTTTTCTTGTCGACGCGGGCGTTGCCGATGGCGTTGATTTTGCCGTCGGTCACCCAGTATTCAAAACGGTCTTTGGCGGTGACGGTCTGGTTCGGCGAAACCATTTTCAGATTATCGCCGGTCATGATGGCGACGCCTTTGGCGAGATCGTAATCGGCGCGCTGCCCGTAAGCGGTGGAATCTTTGGAGCTGAGCTCGACATTTGAATCGGCTTCGACGCGGTGGATGTCCATGCCGCCGCCCTGGCCATCGCGGTAATGCGCGGTGAGTTTCGCCGCCGCGATGGAGGATTCACCCTGTTTGGCTTTCGCGTTATCGCGCGCGATGAAGAGTTTTTCATTGCGGTTCCATTCGAGCGAGCCGTCGGCAGTGATTTCCACGGGTTCATCGCTGGAGGAACTTAATTCCTGGGCGGAGGCGGGGATAGCCGTCATTGCGAGCGTCAGCGAAGCAATCCAGAAAAGAATGGATTGCTTTCCCCGCTTTCGCGAGGACAGGCTTGCATTCGCTCCTCGCAATGACGAGAGGATTTTTGTCATGGTATGAACTCCTTTGGCCCGCCGGATGTGTTGGTGAGGATGAGTTTCGCCGGCCCGTTGAAAACGAGATTGCCGGTTTCGGATGATCCTTCGAGGCCCTTCGCCGCCAGCGTGCCATCGGGGCCGTGGCCCGCGATGTCAACTTTAGAGGACGCAGTATTCTGCATCATATCGACATCGAGCTCTTCCATCTCGAGCTGATAGCCCTTGTCATGGTTGAGCTGCACCTTGCCGCGCAGGAGAAGAATTTTGCTGTCCTGACGGAAGCTGCCGCGGTCGGCGCGGACGGCGATTTTTTCGCCGCTGCTGAGCGTCATGTCACCGAGCGGTTCATCGAGCATGACAAGCTGTTCGTCGCTTTTGTTCTGCACGGCGCGCTTGGCTGTGATGGTGAAGGGCTGGTTTTTTTCATCGACGCTTTCGAAGCGCGGATTGACCAGTTCATTCTGGCCGACATTGGTCGGCATTTTTGCTGCGTCGATGGAGGGCAGGATGTTGTTGCGCTGGACGTCGCTCCAGACGAAGACGATGGCGAAGAGCGCGAGCGCGATCACAGGCAGGATGAGGCGCATGCGGCGCACGAAGCGCGACCATTTCGGATTATGCGTGTCGCGTGCGGACGCACCGCGCACGAGGCGGTCGTACTTACCGGCGCTTAAGGTGTTTTCCGGGTTTTCAGGGTCGTCGTTCATGGTGTTTTTCCTAGACGAGCCCGGCTTGCAGGCAATCCTGAAGCCGGATCATGCCGACAAGCTTGCCGGAGTCCATGACGAGAAGAGAAGTGAGATAGCGGCCTTTGACTTTGGTCATCATGTCGAGCGCCTCGGCGGCGAGCGCGCCCGGTTCAATCGATTTGGGCGACGTGGTCATGATTTCGGTGACGGATTTTTTGAGAAGATCATCGGACATGTGGCGCTTCAGATCGCCGTCGGTGATGATGCCCCTGAGGTTTTTATTCTTGTCGACGACGACAGCGGCGCCAAGATTTTTCTCGGCGAGGACGATGATGGCTTCGTTCATTTTTGCGCTGTCTGAAACGAGCGGCATGTCATCAAGCGCGACCATAAGCTCGGAGACTTTCATGAGCTTGCGACCGAGTTTGCCGCCGGGATGGAAGACTTTGTATTGTTCTTTCGTTAGGCCCATGCGGTCGAGCAGCGCGACGGCGAGCGCATCGCCCAGCGCCAGCATCATGGTGGTGGAAGTTGTGGGCGCAAGTCCGTTCGGGCAGGCTTCGGGTGCCTGCGGGAGCTGCAGCACAATGTCGGAATGTTTCGCGAGGGTGCTGGTCTCGTTGCTGGTGACGGCGATGAGGGTGAGGCCGTAGCGGCGCGTGTAATGGATGAGATCGGAGAGTTCGGAATTTTCGCCGGAGTTTGAAAGCATCAGCACGATGTCTTTGTCGGTGATCATGCCGAGATCGCCGTGGCTGGCTTCGCCGGGGTGGATGTAATAAGCAGGCGTGCCGGTGGAGGCGAGGGTGGCCGCGATTTTGCGCGCGACGTGGCCGCTTTTGCCGATGCCTGCGACGATCAGGCGGCCTGCATTGAGGCCGTCTTTCATGGCGTGGATGGCGGTGACGGCTTCGGTGAAGCTATTGTCGATGGAAGCCGCGAGTTTTTTCAGGCCGTCGATCTCGGTTTCCAGCACGCGGCGGGCGGCGGCGATATCAGGGGAATTTTTCTGCTCGGGTTTCGCGGCTTTCATCAGTGCTCGAAAATATCAACGTTCGCCCATCCGGCGAGATCGAGTTCGGCGCGGGCAGGCAAAAATTCGAAACATTTCTGCGCGAGCTCGACGCGGCTTTCGCGCACGAGCATGTCATCAAGTTTGCGTTTCAGCGCGTGCAGGTGCAGCACGTCGCCCGCGGCGTAATTGAGTTGTTCCTGGCTGAGTGTTGCTGCGCCCCAGTCAGAAGATTGCTGCTGCTTGTTGAGGTCGACATTCAGCAGTTCCTTGCAGATGTCGCGCAGGCCATGCTTGTCGGTGTAGGTGCGGACAAGGCGCGAAGCGGTGCGCGTGCAGTACACAGGTGTGCAATCGATTTTGAGATAGGCTTTCATCACCGCGAGGTCGAAACGCGCGAAGTGGAAAATTTTCAGGATGTTATTATTCGAGAGAATTTTTTTCAGGTTGGGCGCGTCGTAGGTGTCGCGGTTGAGCTGGACGATGTGGGCATTGCCGTCGCCTTTTGACAACTGGACGAGGCAGAGCGGGTCGCGCGCGGGGTTAAGGCCAAGGGTTTCCGTATCGATCGCGACGCTTGCGCCGAAATCGATGCCGTTCGGAAGGTCGTTCTTGTGCAACGTTATGCTCATCCATGCCTCTTAAATGGTGCCCAGGAAAGGACTCGAACCTTCACAGCCGTTAAGCCACAGGTACCTGAAACCTGCGCGTCTACCATTCCGCCACCAGGGCTCACCATCAGGGGGTTTGTCTAAACCAGTATTACCGGAAAGTCAAACCAGCCAAGGGGGTTAGGGGATGGGGGAGGAGGGTAGAGATCGTTAAAATAAGGCTTCCCATTTACCCTTTTTTTAACGATCATGGATAGTATTAAAGCCGGGGTCTTTTCAGGCCCCCTGGCTCTTCAAAAGGATACATACATGAAAGTTCTGGTTGTTGATCGGGATGCGCTTGCCGGGCAGCTTATCAAATCGCGCCTCGAGCCTATGGGCCATAAAGTGAGCCAGGAAGGCGCTAAAAACAATGCCGTCGAACGTCTGGCCGGCGAGCAATTCGAGGTTATCTGCCTCGATCCCGCGCCGCTGACCAGCCCGCGCCCGGTGATCCTGAACATTCGCCGCTCGGTCAAAAATTACCCGTATATTTTCCTGCTTTCGGAAACGGCCTCGCGCCAGGAAGCGCTGAAGCTTGGCTGCAACGACGTTATGAACAAGCCATTAGACGTAACTACGCTTGATGAGCGGATGGGGAATTGCGAGCGGCTGACGACGCTTATGCGCCGGATCGGCGATGATTCAGAAGATTTCCCGAGCGCCGGGGGCGTCATCGCCAAGTCGGCGTTCAACCAGCTGTTTCTCTCCGCCGTCGACCGTGCCGACAGGTATGGCGAGCGCACGTACATGCTGTTTATTTCGGTCAGCAATTACAACCAGATCCGCGAGATGGACGGCGCGTACGCCGCCGATTACGCGGTAGCGAAGCTTTCGCAGTATCTCGTGCTTCTGCGCCGTCAATCGGACATTATCGGCCAGACGGCGAAGTATGAGTACGCGCTGATGCTGCAAAGGCCGGTGTACGACACAGAACCTGTCGAGGCGGCGAACCGTTTCGCTGAATCGCTGGCGGGCTGCGAGGATATCGTTTCCTCGGGATCGTCGCCGGTGGAGATTACTGTGACGCTGCTCGATGTTCCCGTGGGAACGAAAATAGTCGAGCATGTCGTAAGGCCGGGTCCCAAGGCCTAGGCGTATAGTCCCAGAACTCGGGGGATGACCTCAATCATACTGTTGTATGGCCCTCGCGCGGGGCATAAAATAATGACGTGGGCCATGCCCGCGTCTGCGTTCCTAAATCATTGATAATGTTGAGTTATGAAGCATTTACGCAGCCTTGCTTGCGCGCTTGCGATGATTGCATTTTTAACGGCAGCCACCGTTCCGGCGATGGCAGCGGAGGATCTGTACGCGCTGGGCGCTGACGATGTGCTCGAGATCGTGGTGTACGGCGAGAAAGATCTGTCGGGCAGTTACCGGATCGGGCCGGACGGGGCGATTGCGATGCCGTTGATCGGCGAGGTGAATGTCGGCGGCATGACCGCGCGCACGGCGGAAGAAAACATCGAGGCGAAACTGGCGGATGGATATCTCGTGGAGCCGAGCGTGACCATGCAGGTGAAATCGTCGCGGCCGTTTTACATCATGGGCGAAGTGAAAAATCCGGGCAGCTACGCGTATGCGAGCAACATGACGGTGCTCAATGCTGTGGCGCTGGCGGGCGGGTTCACGTACCGCGCGGCGGAGGGCAGCGTCGAGGTGACGCGCGGCGGGGCGGAGAGGCAAATTTTGCCCGAGGAAAAAATTGCGCCGGGTGATGTGATCACTGTCAATGAGAGGTTCTTCTGATGGAGGCTGCCGCGCAGGAAACAGATGTGCGCGGGTTGCTGCTGATATTATGGCGGCGGCGGGTGGTGATTTTCGGGGTGTTGTTGCTCGGCCTTGGGTTTGCGGGATTGGCGCTGGCTTTGACGAAGCCGCATTTCACGGCGCGGGCGATTATTCTCGTGAACACCGGCGCGCGCGATATTATCCCGCGCGAGATCGCGCCGCAGGCTTCGTCGCGTTATGATGCGTCGCTGGTGCTGAACGAGGTGGAGATCATCCGCTCGCGCAGCATGGCGAGTGCGGTGATCGAGCGGCTGGGATTAAAATCTGACACGGAATTTTCACGCGAAGATGCGGTGTCGGCATTCGGACGGAAACTGGCGGTGCGTCCCGTGCCGGGATCGTACGCGATACAGCTGGAATTCAATTCATTAGACGCGGAGAAGGCGGCGAAAATCGCGAATGCGATTGCGGATTCTTACGTTGAGAAAAGCATGGAGAGCAGTTTCGCGGCGTCGCAGAAGCTGGCGGCGTGGCTGAATAAACGATCGGCTTCGTTGCGCGCGGACGTGCAGGCGCAGGAGCTGGCGGTCGAGCGTTACAAGGCAGCGAATAATATCAGGCAGGATACGACGACGTTGTTATCGGGGGAGCAGGTGCGTTCGCTGAATGAACAGCTTGCCAAGGCGCGCGGCGAGCAGGCGGCGGCGGATGCGAAATTGCAGCAGGTGAAGGCGATGCTGGAGTCGCCCTCGCGCATGGAGAGTTCAGGTGCGGTGATGAATTCGGAAGTCATCCAGAAACTGAAAATCGATCAGGCGCGGCTGGAGGCGGAGATGGCTGAATTGTCCAGCCGATACGGGCGGAAGCACCCTCAGATTTTAAATTTGCAATCGGAAATTGCGGGGACGCGGGATTCGATCCGCGCCGAGATCGCGACGATTGCGAAGGGGATCGGGGCCGAGATGGACCTGGCGGCGGGGCGCGTGAATGCGCTGGAGCAAAGCCTGGATGTTTCAGGCGGCGTGAAAATGCGCGAGGATTCTCGGATGGTGGGATTGCGCGCGCTGGAGATGGAAGCGGAATCGACGCGTGAAACGCTGAATGGTTTTATGGAGGCATCACGGCGCGGCGAGCGGCAGGAAGAATTGCAGGAGCCGCGTGCGAAAGTGATTTCACATGCGAGCGTGCCGCGTGCGCCGAGCTGGCCGAACCAGATGCTGGTTTTGAGTTTGAGTGCGGTGGCGTCGCTGTTCGCAGGCCTCGCTATCGCGCTGCTGATGGAGAAGATGGATAATGCGTTCCGCAGCGCAAACCAGATCGAGAAGGCGATGGGCCTGCCGTGTTTTGCGCTGATCCCGTCGGCGGGGAAAGTGCGGATGCCGTTCCTCGGGCGCTACCCGCTGGCCGAGCCGACATCGGGGCTGGCGGAATCGGTGCGGACGCTTCGCATGGTGATGAATTTACGCTCCGGCGAGAAAAAACCGAAAGTCGTGACGATGACGTCGTCGTTTCCCGCAGAAGGGAAAACGACGCTTTCGCTGTGGCTGGCGCGGAGTGCGGCGGCGTCGGGCGAGAAGGTGGTGCTGGTGGATACGGATTTGCGCCGCCCGAACGTGCATAAATCGTCGGGGCAGAAGGGGCCGGCGAATCTGGCGCAGTATTTATCTGGTGAAAAGCAATTGAACGAAGTGATCTGCAAGGACGCGGATTCCCCGGCGCATATTATTTTTGGTCACAGCGTGCCGAACGCGCTTGATTTGCTGGGCACCGAGCGGATGAAGGAGCTGGTGGAGCATTTGCGCGGGATGTATGACCTCGTGATTTTAGATTCGCCGTCGTGTCTCGCCGTGCCGGATGCGCGGCTGCTGGCGACGCTGTCGGATTGCGTGCTTTACGCCGTGAAGTGGGACAAGACGCCGCGCGAAGCGGTGGCGGGCGGTGTGAAACACTTCACCGATTTCGGGTACAGTGCGCTGGCGCTGGTGCTGACGAATGTGGATGTAAAAAAGCACGCGGAATACGGGTACGGGGATTCAGCCGCGTATTACGGGACGTATGCCAATTACATGAAGAAGGCAGCGTGATTACAGCGCTGCAGTGAATTCCATCAACGGGCTATGCTGCATTCCCGTCGCAGGCTCGGAATATTTGACAGTGCCTGTGGGAAGAATAATTACGTTTTTAAGATTTATAGGTCCCTGACTAACACCGGTTTCCGCAATCGTGGCATAAACCGCGCGCCTCGCTTTTTCAGGCGCTTTCGTATCGTACTGCTGTCCCAGTGAATAGATGCAGATATTATCCGTTGGGTTTTCAGTTGCGATCTCTATCAATTTGCCTTCGAGAATACGGGCAAATTCTTTCGCAAGCACGGCGTGGCCGTTAAGTGAGGCAAACCCGTCGCCGTTTCCATTTACGTGGGGAGTGCTTTCTGTGGTTTCTGCCGCCGGTGTTGCGGGCGTTTCAGCATTCGCCGATTGATAAACTCTTACCGCGATTAATTCTGAAGCGTTATGTATGGCCTGTTCAAAAGCTTTGGGAAGTGTCATGAGCACGTATCCTTTTTTATTTAATTGATGGGCGATATTAGCCGCCGGGTGGCGGGTATTTCAACCACAAGAGTTATAGGAAAAAATTCCTTGACATTTAGCCAGTAATATCAAAGAATAAGCGCTTCACAGGCCATTTTTGCGCCTTTTTTCAACCACATCATAACCCTCGTCATCGTGAGCCGACATGGTCGGCGCGGCGATCCAGTTTTTTCTGGATTGCTTCGTCACTTCGTTCCTCGCAATGACGGCGTACATATAAAGGAGAACTCCCATGCCTACACTTTTACCCCAGGACAGCGACTCGAATGTCATTCCAGCTATGAGACTCATGCCGAGTGGCGGTCATCACATCAGCGCCACGAGCAGTTCGGCACGCAACTCGACCGACTTCAACTCCAACACGCGCGTCGTGAGCGTCTACGCGACCGAGCCGGTCTATATCAAGTTCGGCGATTCAAGCGTGACGGCGGCGGCGACCGATCATTATTTCCCAGCCGGGGTTTATTACGACTTTGCCATCGGCGGCGACCGCACGGGCATTATACGCGCCTTGCGGTGTTGCGCGTGACGGGCGACGGGGATGTTTATATTTCCGAGAAAGAATAATTACGCCGTGCGGCGCGACTTGAGAGCCGTGGTGATGGTTCCGTCATCGAGGTAATCAAGTTCGCCGCCGACCGGCATGCCGTGGGCGAGGCGCGTGACGTTGAGGCTCGCGGTGTCGAGATGATCGGCGATGTAGTGCGCGGTAGACTGACCGTCGACCGTGGCGGAGAGGGCTAAAATAATTTCCTGCACCTCTTCGTTTTCGCTGCGGGCGACGAGGCGCGGGATTTTCAGATCTTCCGGGCCGATGCCGTCTAACGCAGAGAGCAGGCCGCCGAGCACGTGATAGAGGCCTTTATACGCGCCGGTGCGCTCCAGCGCCCAGAGGTCGGAGACTTGCGCGACCACACAGATTTTGGCGCGGTCGCGCGCGGGATTGCGGCAGATATTGCAGGGCTGGATCATGTCGAGATTGCCGCATTCAGGGCATTCTTTTATTTCCTCGGCGGCTTTTTTCAGCGCATCGGCAAGCGGGATCATCATCCCGGCGCGTTTGCCGAGGAGATGCAGCGCGATGCGGCGCGCGGAGCGATTGCCGAGGCCGGGCAAACCGGCCAGCATGCGGATGAGGTGGTTCAGCGGACCTTCGTCGTTACTCATTATTTTTTGGGGAATTTTAGTCATTCACGCCTTTTTTGACCGGGTCCTTGTAGACGAAGAGCGAGGACGGATGTTTGACGCCGGTCTTGAGATAGAAAAGCTCGACCTCGGTGATCAAGCCTTGCGCATCGACGATGCGCCATTTTTTCAGCGTGATCGGGTCTTCGGAGAAGCCCAGCGTGAGCGAGCCCGCGTCGGGGTCGGTGGTTTGCACGATTTCGATCTGGATGAGATCGCCGCCGCGCTTGATGTCTTTCACAGTTAGATCGTCGCGCAATTTTAATTCATCGCGCAGGATGAAATCGGCGAGGGTCTGGCCGATGGGCGCGTTGGTCTGCTCGCCCAATTGTGAGTCGTAGAAATAAATAAAGAAGCCGTCGGCGACGACGAAGTCCTTGATGGGTGCGTCATATTCGAATTTCAGCTTGCCGGGGCGTTGGAGATAGAAGGTGCCGACTAATTGTGTACCGTCATGCGTGGTCTGGACGAAGCGCGCGCGGGCGGTGCGGAGGGTTTTGAGATAATCCTCGGTAATCTTGATGTCGGCGTTCCAGGCCTCGTCGCCTTTTTTCGCTGAAGCGGAGAGAGGCAGGAACAAAATCAGGGCAAGCAGGGCGGCGGTCAGAAATCTCATGAATCAGGTCTCTTTACGTATCTATGCAGGTTATACGCTTTTATAGGCGATAACCTTTGGAATGTCATCTAAATGAAAGAAAACATATGTCTTTATTTTCAACGATTTCAAAATTTATTACAGGCATGGTGGGCGATCAGCGCGAAAACAGGCCGGAAGATGTCCGGCAGGTTAAAAACGTGCTTGATCGACTGGGCTATTTTGATTTTAAAAAAGAGCCGGAGCCTCATGGATATATCACGCGCGAAATGGATGAAGGAATCAGGCGTTACCAGAAGGAGCGCGGATTGCGCGTGGATGGCTGGCTGAAGCCGGGCGGCGAGACGGAGAAAGCGCTGCGGAAGGATTTAAAGCGGCGTGTTTCGGATGATATTCAAAAGGAAGAATTATTGCCGCCTACTATTCCGGGTACAAATATTCCAGATGAAGGCGTCCCGGAGGATTATGTGCCACCTAGGACTGTAAATGACAAGGATCAATCACTTTATGACGTTGATAGGGAATTTGAGAAGATTCCACCTATAATTGACCAAGATATTTTCTTAAAATATAATCGTCGTCTTCAGTTTCCAAAAAACATTAAAAGATGAGAGCCATATGGTTTCAAAAATATTTTATTTTTTAATGGTTTCGGCTTTTCTGATTTTTATGCAGTCAGAGGCTTCCGCGCAGACGTATTCGATTAAATTGAAGACATTTGACGCATGTGGAGAATATGAATCGACGTGCACAGTAAAAGATAAAACTTGTTCTTCGACGCTGCAGTTTCCGTTTGAGAAAAGTGGAAAATATGGTCAGATTAATGCAGAAATTTCCATTAAAGATAAATTTCTTGATATAGGGTTTAATGCAAAAGGCCAAAATTTTTCTACTTCGACACAAGGGTGGCAATCTTTTTCAACAAGACTAGAGGATTTTTCATCCAAGCCACACATTGTGGAATTATATTTTCCTAACCCATCTATAAAAAATGATGGGATCGGGATGCCTCTCGTTATTCGTACGCCGAATAAATTTATAACAGCAGTTTTAATTGACGTTCAGCTTATGCCGTCGGATCAGTAGATCAGGCATCACTGAAATGGTTGCCGACCAGCACTTCGCGTTTGCCGGTGGCGTTGGCCTTGGAAATGACGCCCTGGCGTTCCATTTCCTCGATGATGCGCGCGGCGCGGTTGTAGCCGATTTGTAAATAGCGCTGGACGAAGCTGGTCGAGGCCTTGCCCTCGCGCGCGACGAGCGCCACGGCCTGGTCGTAGAGTTCGTCGACGCCGCTGCCGTCTCCGCCACCGCCGAACATGGCGTTCATGACTTCGTTATCGCCGAAATCGTCTTCGCCTTCGGTGACTTCGTTGATGTAATCGGGTTCGCCCTGGTCTTTGAGGAAGTCGACGACTTTTTCGACTTCGTTATCGGATACGAACGGGCCGTGGACGCGCGTGATGCGGCCGCCGGGTGCCATGTAGAGCATGTCGCCCATGCCGAGGAGCTGTTCGGCGCCGGATTCACCGAGGATGGTTCTGCTGTCGATTTTTGACGTGACCTGGAAGGAGATACGGGTCGGGAAGTTCGCCTTGATGACGCCGGTGATGACGTCGACGGAAGGTCTTTGCGTTGCCATGATGAGGTGAATGCCGGCGGCGCGGGCCATCTGGGCGAGCCTTTGAATTGCGTTCTCCACGTCCTTGCCCGCGACCAGCATGAGGTCGGCGAATTCGTCGACGATGACGACGATGTAAGGCAGGTCGTTGAGATCTAACGGTTGTTCCTCGAAGATCGCCTGTCCGGTGCCGGGATCGAAACCCGTTTGCACCTTGCGCATGATGGTCTCGCCTTTTTTCTTGGCTTCGCGCAGGCGCTCGTTATAGCCCTCGATGTTACGCACGCCGAGTTTCGACATGGCGCGGTAACGGTCTTCCATTTCGCGCACGGCCCATTTCAGCGCGACAACGGCCTTGCCGGGTTCGGTGACGACGGGTGTGAGAAGATGTGGGATGTCCTGATAGACGGAGAGCTCGAGCATTTTCGGATCGATCATGATGAAGCGGCATTGCTCGGGCGAGAGGCGGTAGAGCAAGGATAAAATCATTGTGTTCACCGCGACCGATTTACCCGAGCCGGTGGTTCCGGCCACGAGCAGGTGCGGCATTTTGGCTAAGTCGGCGAGGATCGGCTGGCCGGAGATATCCTTGCCGAGCACGAGCGGGAGTTTGGCCGTGCCGGTTTCATAGGTGCGCGAGGAGAGAAGCTCCTGCATGTAAACGATCTGGCGTTCCTTGTTCGGCAGTTCGATACCGATGACGTTGCGGCCCGGGACGGTCGCGCAGCGTACGGAGACGGCGGACATTGAGCGCGCGATGTCGTCGGCGAGGGAAATGACACGGCTGGTTTTTGTGCCGGGCGCGGGTTCGAGTTCATAGAGCGTGACGACGGGGCCGGGTGAAATGCTGACGATATCGCCCTGCACGTTGAAATCGGCGAGAACGTTTTGAAGAAGTTCGGCGTTTTTACGCAGTGCGTCTTCGTTGAGGTCGTTGTGTTCAGTATTTTTGGGCGGCGATTGAATGAGGGTGAGAGGCGGCAGTTCCCAATCGCCTGCGGCGAAGCTCATCTTGCGCTGGCCGCCGGTGCCGGCGGCTTTTTTCATTTTCTTGGCGACGACGGGAATGGCGGGCGGGACGGGACCGGTGACGGCCTGTGCCAGCGTGCGCACCGTGCGCTCGGGCTTGTCGAAGCTGCCGATTTCTTCTTCTTCATCCTCTTCTTCGTCCTCTTCGTCCTCGTCATAAATCTCGCCGGTGTTGATGGCGGGGGCGCGTTTCGGTTTCGCGGGTTCGGGACGCAGGTTTTTCAGGAAGGTGAGCGGTTGTGGTCTGTAAGAAGGATCGTTGTGATGCAGCACCCAGTTCACGAAATTGGACGCGGCGGTCCAGGCGAACAAAGCGGTTGCGGCGGTGAGCGCGCTGACGCCATGAAATACCGCGCCGAGTTCTTCGGATGTGACGGCGATGGAAAATGAAAATGCGAGCGCCGCGACTATGGCGGCGGTGATGACAAAAAATCCGTGATCGAAAAACGGCGCGATGCCGGTGCCGAATTGGTTGAGATTTTCTAAAATCAATGTGCCTGCACTGCTGCCCAGAAACGGATGCACCATCCAGCCGTTTGAAGAAATTTGCGCGGCGGCAACGGGGAGCACGACGGCGGCGATGACGAGCGCGATGGCGCGGAGCCAGGCAGGGCTGAGAACTTCGCGGCGGAAAAGGCGGATGCTCCAGGCGATGATACCGCCAGCGATAACGAAACCGCCGATGCCGATGGTTTGCAAAAGAAGATCGGACAGCCACGCGCCGGGCGCGCCCATCCAGTTATTGACGGGGCCAGAGGTAATGGTGCCTGCGGTGTTCGATGACGGGTCTGCGTGGTCGTAACTGGCGAGTGCGATGAAAAGGAACAGGCCGAGGCAGCCTAACGTGCCTGCGAAAATATCGAGCAGCCGCCGCGCCGTGAAGGCCTGGACGGAGTCGGGCAAACGGAAGAGCGAGCGTTTTTTCCGCCGGTGGCGGTAAATGGTACGGGAGCGGGACATGATTTCAACTAACAGTGGGGACAGAGGAGTGAAAATAACTATCCACAGAGTACCGCGCCTTGGTCATAAAAACAAGAAAGCACGCGTCTTTTATTGATTTTTGAAGCGTTGCAGCATGGATAGGAAGGGCCATATTAACGATTTGTTAACCATTAAGGGCGTATTTAGATAAAGCCAAAAAAATACGGAGAAACGCCCATGACCATGTCAAAAGCGAACGAGGGAGAACGTAAAACGCCTCCCGACGAATATTCGGTCTATATTTTTCACAGACCTTTTCATAACGATAACCGCACCGATCCATGCTCGAAATGGGAGAGGCGTCACACCACGCGTACGGCGGAAGCTGCCTATCGCAAGGCTGAAAAACTTTTCAGGACGAAAGAATATGACCGCGTGGAGATCAAGAAAAAGTTTTTCGACCGCAGGGCGAAACGGCGCTTCGACAAAACTTTGAAAATTTACCGCGAAACTGAAGACAGACTGGTTGGTATGTTCATTTCATTCCTGCTGGTTTTGATGGCGGGATGCGCGCTGACGGGCATGGCGCTGCTGTTCATGTTGCCCGCAGATTAATCAGTCAAGAATGGCTAAAGGATCTTTTGCAACGGCCTCGGCAACCTGGTCGTAGATGTTGGCGTTATGCTCCATCTGCTCGCGGATCGGTTCGTTCTGAACGGCGAGCTTGCGGAACAGGTTCGCGGTGTCCTGTAAAAGCCGGGCGCTTAGCTGGCCGAATGTCTGACCGCCGGGCGCGGCACCGCGCGGATCTTTTTCCATCATCTCGGCCATGCGTTCATAGATGGCGGCGTTGTCCGTCATTTCTTTTTTGACGCCTTCATTCTGGTCGGCCAGCGTCCGGAAAAAAGTGGCGGCGTCCTTCAGTAGATCGACAGTAATGGCCGCATAGGTCGGCATGATCAGAACTCGCTCTGGTTCTTCCTGTACGTACGGCGGAGGCCGTGAGCCGGCCAGGCACCGAGAAATTTCACATCCTTAGCATAAAACCCAAGTTCCTCGAGGGCGAGGCGGAAGGCCGTGCTTTCAGGATGGCCTTCGATCTCGCAATAGAACAGCGCGCCCTGGAAATTCGGGTCGATATAGGATTCCAGCTTTGCGAGGCTCAAATTATTGGTCGCGAAGCCGCCGAGGCTTTTATATAAAGCGGCGGGAATGTTGCGGACCTCGAACAAAATGGCGCTCAGCGTGTCGACGTCTTTTTCATCGAGTTTTGGAATCTCCGGCTCGGGCGACAGGATGATGAAGCGCGTAGTGTTATGTTTCGCGTCCTGTACGTCTTCCTCGATGATCTGCAATCCGTAAATCTGCGCGGCGAGTTCGGAGGCGATGGCGGCGTGCGCGGGGTCGTTGTTCTGTGCGACTTCTTCCGCGGCGCCTGCGGTGTCGGCATGAATATGGGCTTTCAATCCCAGCCTTTGAATCACTTTCCGGCACTGGGGGATGGCATGCACGTGCGAGTGTACGTGCCTGATAGATTCTTTTTTTGCGCCCTTAACGCCGAGCAGATGGTGGCGGATGGGGAGGAAATATTCACCTATGATGAACAGATCGCCCTTGGGCATCAAATGGTGGACATCGGCGACCCGTCCGGCCAGCGTGTTGTCGATCGGGATCATGGCGAGGTCGGCCCCGCCTTCGCGTACGGCATTGAAGGCGTCCTCGAAGGTCGGGCAGGGCACGGTTTCCATGTCCGGATAGACGGCCCGGCAGGCGAGATCGGAATAGGCGCCTTTCATACCCTGGAAGGCTATTTTCCCAGCTTTCTTGGCCATAGACAGTTTCCTGCAAAAATTTCGGTTGAATGAGTACTGACATTGGGTATAACACTCTCGACAACCGCCCTCAACCGGGATATTTTCGAAAAACGTAAAGAAAACAGTACAGATAGCCACACCCGCCGATGTCCCTTGAATCCAACAAAATCTTTGCCGCAGTCCTTGTTGCCGGAATTACCGCCATGCTCGGCGGATTCGTGGCGGAAGTGATGATTCACCCGCACGCGCTTGAGACCGATGTCGTCAGCATCGAAGGCGCGCCGGAACCGGGCGCAGCCGCCGGGCCGACCGGGCCGGAGCCGATTTTGCACCTGATTGCCACGGCAGACATTGCCAAGGGCGAAAAACTCTCTAAAGCCTGCGCCTCGTGCCACAATTTCCAAAAAGGCGAGCCCGCGAAAATCGGGCCGACTTTGTGGGATACGGTTGGGCACAAAAAAGGCGGCCATGCAGGTTTTGCCTATTCCGAGGGCATGCTTGCCAAGGGCGGCACGTGGACTTACGCCGATCTCAACAAATTCCTTTATAAGCCGAAAGCATTCGTAAACGGTACGAAGATGAGTTTCATCGGCCTCAAGAAGCCGGAAGACCGCGCGGCGATTATCGCATGGCTGCGGACGCTGGAAGATTCGCCGCCGCCGATGCCTTCACAAGGCGAGATCGATGCTGAAGCGGCGGAGCTTGCACCGCCAGCAGCAGCGCCTGCTGCGGATGCGGCTGCTGCACCGGCTGAAGGTGCCGCGCCTGCGGAAGCTCCCAAAGAAGCGCCCGCGCACTAAATCTTAAAAAAAGAAGCTGTCATTCCGGCGTAAGCCGGAATCCGGTTGCCATTAATCTACCCGATCCCGGCTTTCGCCGGGATGACATTGGGGGGATTAAATGTCTTTTTTCTCCCAGGATTTTTCGCCCTGCTGCCAGTAGGTGAGGGCGTGGCCGGAGTCTTTGTATGACTTCCAGTGCGCGCGCGCCTGCGCGACCTGAGATTCATCGCGGCCATCCAGGAGTTCGCAGCAGAGTTTGAAATTGCCAATATCGTCGGCGCTGGTTCCGTTGGTGAGAATGAGAACGTCGGCGCCGTTCGGGTTGTCATTCGATGAAGTGAGATAGACAGGCTGCAATGCTGCGTGGTTGTCTTTTTTCGTGCCGTGCGGCAGGAAGATGTTGGCGTTGTAGATCCAGAGATGTTCGGCGAGACGCTCGGCCTCGGCTTCATCATTCGTTTTGACGAGAATCTTGTGGCCGTTTTCGAGGGCTTTGGTCAGGAGGCCGGGCAGGACCTGCTCGAGCGACTGGCGTTCCATGTGATAGAAGCGCACCTCGGTCATTTCGCATTTTCCTTTTGACCCTGCGGCGGGTAGTGATGTTTGAAGCCTTCGAAATCCTCGACAATGTATTCGCCGTCTTTTTCCTCGAAAATGTAATCGCGCGTGACCGGCACCTTGCCGTGGCCGCCGGGGATGTCGAGCATGTAATGCGGCTGGCAAATTCCCGAGACGCGGCCGAGTAATTTTTTAACGATTGCCTTGCCCTCTTTTAAGGAAAGGCGGAAATGCGACGTGCCGGGCGCGAGGTCGGGGTGGTGGAGGTAATAGGGTTTCACGCGCAGTGCTGCGAGTTTGCGGAAGAGGTCTTCGAGGATGTGCGGGTTGTCGTTGACGCCCTTGAGCAGCACGGATTGCGAGAGGAGAACGCAACCCGCTTCGTGGAGTTTTTTGAGGGCGGTTTCGACTTGCGGTGTGATTTCCTGCGCGTGGTTGATATGGACCGCGACGTAAATTGCTTTCTCGCGTTTCAGTGCGGCGCAGAGTTCATCGGTGATGCGTTTCGGGTCGGCGGCGGGAATGCGCGTATGAATGCGGATGACTTTGACGTGTTCAATCGCGCAGAGTTCGTCGAGCGTTTCGGATAATTGACGGGCGGAGAGAACGAGCGGATCGCCGCCGGTCAAAATCACTTCCCAGATATTCTTGTTGTCGCGGATGTAGGCGAAAGCGTCCTGTTTTTCTTCGGCGTTCAGGACGTCCGAGCCGGGACCGACCATTTCGCGGCGGAAACAGTAGCGGCAATAAACCGCGCAGACATTCGCGAGTTTCAGGAGGAGGCGGTCAGGGTAGCGGTGGACGAGGCCTTTCACGGGTGTGTGCGCGTAATCGCCGATGGGGTCCGGGTTTTCCTCCGGCGTGGTTTTCAGTTCCTCGATTTGCGGGATGTATTGTTTTGCAACCGCGTCGATAGCGACCGAGCCCTGCATGGTTTCCAGCACATGCGGCGTCAGGCCGACCGCGTATTTTTTCGAGACCTGCTCGATGGCGGCGAGATCTTCGGTGCGGATGGTCGGGGCGTTCTCGAAATCCTTCGCGGATTTCAGGCGCGGTTTTTTCGATTTAAAGGTGCTCATTTTTTCTCAAAATTGTTGGCGATCAGGCGGTCGAGCGTGCGGACGCCGAAGCCGGTACCGTATTTCGGTACGGTTGCGCGGTCGGCCTTGATCCATGCCGTGCCTGCGATATCCATGTGTGCCCAGGGCATGCCCTTGTCGATGAAATGCTCTAGGAAGCCAGCAGCGGTGCAGCCTCCCGCGAAGCGTCCGGATTTCGCGAGGTTCTGGAGGTCGGCGACGGGGGATTCCATTTCGCGTTTCCAGACTTCGTCTAACGGCATGCGCCAGAGTTTTTCGCCGGTTTCCCTGCCTGCTTTTTCAATGTCCGACCAGAGTGCGTTGTCGTTGCAGAACGTGCCGCAATATTCGTAGCCGAGAGCGATCATCATTGCGCCGGTCAGGGTGGCGAGGTTGATGATGGCGCGGGGTTTGTATTTTTCCTGCACGTAGGTCAGGCAGTCGGCGAGGACAAGGCGGCCTTCGGCGTCGGTGTTCAGGACTTCAATCGTTTTGCCTGCGTAGGAGGTGATGATATCGGAGGGGCGCGTCGCGTGGCCCGAGACCATGTTTTCCGCGAGGCCGACAATGCCGATGACATTGGTTTTTGCTTTTCTCCGGGCGAGGGCCATCATGGTGCCGATGACGGCGGCGGCGCCTGCCATGTCCATTTTCATTTCTTCCATGCCTGCGGCGGGTTTTATCGAGATGCCGCCGGTGTCGAAGGTGACGCCCTTGCCGACCAGCGCGAACGGTTTTTCTTTCGATGATTTATCGCCGTTCCAGCGCATGATGACCATGCGCGGCAGATTGTCGGAGCCCATGCCCACGGCTAAAATCGCGCCCATGCCGAGCTTTGCCATTTTCTTTTCGTCGAGAATTTCAATCTCGACGCCGAGCGGTTTGAGTTCCTTCACGATCCGGCGCGCAAAGAGTTCAGGGATAACCTCATTGGGTGGTTCGTTGACGAGGTCGCGGGCGAAGAAGACACCTTCCGTCACTGCGCTGAGTCGGGCGAATGTTTTTTCCGCGTCGGCGGGTTTTGAAACGACGATGTCGAATTTAACCGGTTTGGCTTTGCCGGATTTTTTCCCTGTTTTGTATTTCGTGAATTTGTAGGAGCGGAGCTGGAGGCCTGCAGCAAAACGCGCGGCGATTTCACCTGCTTTCAGATTTGAAGCGTCTTCGTCGACGACCAGAGTGATATGTTTCGCGCCGGATTTTTCGGCGGCGGCGTAAATTTTTCCGCCTGCGTCCTCGGCCTGTACGGCGTTCAGTTTGGCGGCTTTACCAAGGCCTGCCAAAATGACCTGAGAGAAGGATGCCTTGCCGGGCAGCGTAAGAGTGAGGGATTCACCGTTTTTACCGGAAAAGCTGGGGTTGGTTTTCAGGACCTTGGCGATGTAGCCGTTCGCGGCCTCATCCAGTTTTTTGCCAAACGCGCCCAGTTTGCCGCCTTCGAAAACGGGCAGGATGGCGGCGTCGGAGCCTTTGCGGGGGGTTTTGGAGAAAGAAATCGCCAGTGTCATGTGTGTTAATTCTCTTTGATTACGATGAAGGCCCACTATAATGCATTCCATTCAGTTTTCCAGAGGGAAGCAGCCGCAATATGTATGTGTTCGACCGGTATGTTTTAAGGAATTTGGCCATGGCGACGGGCTTCATTGCCGTGACGCTGGCGGCCATCGTGTTCCTGACGCAGTCGTTGCGGTTCCTGGAACTGGTGATTGAATCCGGGGCGTCGGGTACGTCGTTCTGGCTGCTGGCGTTTCTGGCTCTGCCGCGTTTCCTTGAGATTATCCTGCCCATCGCGCTGCTGGCCGGGATTATCTTCATTTATAACCGCATGACCATCGATTCCGAGCTGGTTGCCATCAAGGCGGCGGGATATTCGCCGATGCAGCTGGCCCGGCCCGCGCTGATGCTGGCCGGTGTCATTACGCTGCTTCTATGGTCGATCACGATGTGGGTGACGCCGGCGTCGCTCTCGTCGATGCAGCATTTGCGGCAGGTGATCAAAACGCAGTTTTCGGCTTTGCTGTTCCGTGAGGGCGTGTTCAACCAAGCTGGAAGCGGTCTCACCGTTTACATGCGGGCGCGTACCAGCGAAGGCGAGTTGCGCGGCCTGATGATCCACGACACGCGCAATCCCGAGGTCAATCCGTCCACCATCATGGCCAAGCGCGGCGTGATTGTTGCGCAGCCGGAAGGCGAGCAGGTTCTGGTGTTTGACGGATCGCGGCAGGAATATGACCGGAAAAAAGGCACGCTGCACCGGCTGAATTTCGAGCGTTATACGATTGATCTGCCCGCAAGCGACCCGGTGCGTGCGCGCTGGCGCGAGCCGGAGGAGCGGACGATTTTTGAACTTGTGAATCCGGCCCCTAATGATGAGGCGCGTGCCGATCCCAAGGCAAGGTATGAATTCATCGTCGAGATTCACAGGCGCATCGCCGCGCCGCTGATTGCGCTCGCCTATACATTCATGGCGTGCGCGTGCCTGCTGACGGGGCCGCTGGAGCGGCGCGGGCAGGGCAAGAAAATCGCGTTTGCCATCGCCAGCGCGGTTACGCTGCAGGCGCTTTTCCTGATGACGTTCAGTCTTGCGCGTGACAGCGTGATCGGCCTGCCGCTGATGTATTTACTAGTGACTGCGCCGTGCTTCATGGCGCTGTTTTTCCTGAGCGGTTCGGGCGAAAAATTCCGCCGCCGCGTTCTTTACCAGCAGGGGAAAACGTGATGAAAATTTCGCCGACGCTCAGCCGCTATCTCGCGCGCACATATCTGATTAACACGCTGTTCCTGCTACTGGCGCTGCTTGGCGTGATTTACCTGTTCGATACGGTCGAGCTGATGCGGCGCGCGGGGAAAATCGGTGAAGTGCCTTTGTCGGTTATTTTGCAGATGGGTTTGCTCAAGCTGCCGGAAGTTGGGCAGATGCTGCTGCCTTTCGCGATTTTGTTCGGCGCGATGTTCACATTCTGGCAGATGACGCGGCGTTATGAATTGATCGTCGTGCGTGCGGCGGGTTATTCCTGTTGGCAATTCCTGACGCCGATCATCGGGGTGGCGCTGACGATAGGGATATTGCACATCACAGTCATCAATCCGCTCAGCGCGTTGCTGCTCGGGCGGTTCCAGCAGATGGAGAACACGTATCTCACGCGTCAGGACAACCAGATTGCGCTGTTCAAGGAAGGTTTATGGCTGCGGCAAGGGACGGAAAGCGGTTACGTGATTTTGCATGCCGCGAAAATCGAGCAGCCGTCGTGGAAGCTGAAAAATGTCATGGCGCTGTTTTTCTCGAATGACGACCGGTTCCTGAAACGGCTGGATGCGGGGATGGCGTCGCTGGAGGAAGGCGAATGGCTGTTCCAGGATGTCAACGTCAGCAGTCCCGACGCCCAGCCCCTGAAAGAAAGTGTCTATATATTGCCCACTGAACTGACCGTGGCGGATATCGAGGAAAGTTTCTCATCCGCCGCTGCCATGTCGTTCTGGAAACTTCCCGGTCATATACGGACATTGGAGAACACCGGGTTCGATGCGAGTCCATTGAAAGTTTATTACCAGAACCTCCTGTCGCAGCCTTTGATGTTCGCGGCGATGGTGTTGCTGGCAGCGTCGGTTTCCATGCGCCCGCCCCGCAGCAGAGGCGTTTTGAATTATTTTGCGGCGGGGATTTTGATAGGATTTGTCATATTTTTTATGTCGAGCTTTTTGCAGGCGCTCGGGGCTTCGCACCAGGTGCCCGTGATCCTGGCGGCCTGGTCGCCGGCCCTTATAAGCCTGCTATTAGGGCTGACCGTCATGATGAATCTTGAAGATGGCTAGGCGCCCGTAACCTAAAAGCCACAGTTCCGGGGAAAACAACCGTATCCGACTTGAAAGGTGTTGCCGAAAGGTTACACTAAAAATAGGACAAACCTTTGTTTTTTAAGATTCTGGTAACTTCGATCTGTTCTACTATAGATATCTTAAGTCCGGGGAGTTGACTCGGGTGGGGATTTAAAAGATATAAGGGCTTTGAAACTATATTATACGGACGGCGTTATCATCCATGACAAAAAATAATCTCGCAACAATCCTGCTGGTCGCTGGCACCAGCCTCGTTCTCAGCGCATGTTCGACAAACAGCGAATACCGGGAAGGCTCAATGACCGACCCGTTCGAGAGCTCGAACCGCACAATTTTCGCCTTTAACAAGGCCGTCGATAAAGCCGTCATTCACCCTGTCGTGAAAGGCTACCGTTTCATCGTGCCCGAGCCGGGCCGCAAGGGCCTGCGCAATTTCCTGCGCAATCTGAAATCTCCCGTAACGCTGGCTAACGAAGTGTTGCAAGGCGATGTTGACGGCGCAGGCAAGGTTGTCCTGCGCGCTGTCGTGAACACGCTGGTTGGTGTGGGCGGTGTGTTCGATGTTGCCGGTGCTGAAGGTTACGAATACGAGCAGGAAGATTTCGGTCAGACGCTGGGCGCCTGGGGCGTAGGCCATGGTCCGTACCTGGTTCTGCCGATCCTGGGCCCGTCTTCGGCCCGCGATTATGCCGGCTATATTGTTGATTCATTCGCAGACCCGCTGCGCTGGTACCTCTTCAATATCGATGAAGAGGGCTGGTATTACGCGAAAGTCGGCGTTGAATATCTCGACCTCCGTGAATCGCTGGTTGATGTGCTCGAGGAACTTGAGAAGAGCTCAATCGATTACTATGCCGCAGTCCGCAGCACCTATTATCAGCGCCGCGAGGCCCTGGTGCGTGACCAGATGGCGACAGCCGACGGCGGCGAGGCCGATCACCCCTAAGCTTGCTTTAAAGCGCAGGGCGGCCGGGGGGTTCCCGACCGCAGGATCGGTATTGATAAATCCGTATAAAGTATATATAGAACAGGCATTCTGCCCTTAAGGGAAATGTGCCTGTATTTGAAGAGGTTTAACGTGCGCCATATCAATCTGATCGCTTTTTCCGTTGCCGTCCTGACGGGTGTGTCCGTAGCCGCGCCTGCCGTGGCCATGGATGTGCGCGAGACGCCCCGCGGTTCGCTGGTTGTAACAGTTGCCGCGAACACGGAAGCTGCAAAAAGCTTCATCGATAAAATGGCGCAGACGGGTATCGGTTTTCTCGGTAACGAAGGTTTGACCGACGAACAGCGCACAGCTGAGTTCCGCAAGCTGCTGAACGCAAATTTCGACATGGCGACGATCGGGCGCTTTGCTCTGGGCCGCTACTGGAAAACGGCGACGCCCGCGCAGCAGACCGAATACCAGAAACTGTTCAAGACCATGATCGTGAAAATCTATTCACGCCGCTTCAAGGACTATAACGGCCAGAAGCTGGAAATAACCGCCGCGCGCGCTGACGGCGAGACGGATGTCATCGTTTCATCCTCGATCGTTCCCCCGAACGGCCAGAAGGTTTCCGTCGACTGGCGCGTGCGCAACAGCAAGGTCGTCGATATCCTGGTCGAAGGCGTGAGCATGGCGTTGACGCAGCGTTCGGATTTCGCATCGGTTATCCAGCGCGGCGGCGGCAACGTTGACGTATTGCTCGAGCACCTGCGCGCGCAGCAATAGAAAAATCATTTCAGAAAATAATTAACTTCCGGTGCCCATAAGCGCGGCAAGTTTGCTCGCGTCTTTGGTGAAGCCCAGGCCGATGTTACCGCCTTTGAAGACTTTATCGATGAGCTGGCCGGCGGGGTCGCCCGCGGCTTCGCTGAAGGTCGAGACCGAGACGCCCATCCAACGCAGGATGTTGTTCGGCACCTGGTCGATCAGCTTGAAGAAACCGGTCGCCATCATATAGACCATGATCGCGTACATCATCGTGAAGAAAAATTTGTCGACCGGCAGGCGGTAATATTCAATTGAAGACGGGCCTATGCCCTTGAACTCGGCTTCCATGTCGTAGCCCGAGACGTTGGACACGACGAGGTCGAATACATCGTTTAGTACGCGCACGCTGGCGGCGAAAATCGTCAGGCTGGCGACAAGTCCGAATACGATCAAAATCGGACGCAGGAAAATTTCAAGTAGCAGGAAATAGCCGTTGTTGGCGGCGGGGCCGGGCAGGCCCTGGCCGTCCATGCGGCTGATGTGCGCGAGCGCCCAGAGCGGCATCGCCACAACTGCTTCGAAGATGCTTTTGATCCAACCGCTCAGGGCGAACATGAAATAAATGAAGGGCAGGAACGGCAGCACGTAATAGAGAATAAAGCTTATGATCATCGTGAATTTTCCGACGCTCACCGCCATGTTGATGAGCGCCTTTAGTGTCTGTTCGTCGCCGCCCACGGCCTTGCCGAATATGGCGACGAGAGAGGTTCCGACCAGGCCGCTGCCTATATTACGGACGGATGCATCCATCAGGCCTTTCCCGAGGACGCTGAGCTGCGCGAGGGGGTGGATATCCGTGTTTTCCCGCATCGCGAAGACACCCTCGGTGCCGAAAATCATATTGACGACGTCGTTGAAAGTGTTGCCCGACGTTCCGCTCTGCAGTTTCGACGCGTTGCCGCTTTTATCCCAGAACGTATAGGCGTTGTAGAGAACAGCGGCGATCATTTTATCCTTGTACCGCGGGTAATCTGATTCTTTTCTGCCGCCGAGGGCGGGATCGAATAAATCTTCGGGGCTGATATTTTCATTCGTCGCTTTGTTCTGTTGCCCGATATGCTCCATCAGGAAAGGATATTTGTCGGCGAAGGGCATGTTTCCGATTGCCGCGGTTATCTGGCCGTTTTGCTGCGCGATGCGGTTGTACCATATGGCGGCGCCTCCCCAACCCATCGCGCGCAATTCGGGCGTAACCGCAAAATTGGTCGAGGCGGCTTCCTGCGCGACCGCGGCGGGGATCTGATTTTTGACGAAATTGGTCCATCTCTGGATTTCGTTGTTGGCGAAATTGGTTGTCGGCCAGGCGTTGCAGTTCGGGTCATGGTCGATCTGCATAATGCGCCCGCGCACGCATGCGGCATTGACGCTACCTTGCGCGTCGTCCCACATGGCCCTGACCAGTTCGTAATAAATTTCCTGCATGATCCAGGCACCGGAATCGGGATCGTTCGAAGTTACAGGCAGATTGACGACGCCGCACACGGCTTTAACGGCGCCTTTATCAAGCGGGTATCGGTCTTCGTTATAGACACCGAAGCGGATTTCGATGTTGCCGTAGTCGTTGAAATCAAGAGCGCCGCCAAAATCCACCGTGTCCAGAGGCAGGACGTTCGGACCGGGTAGATTTGCGCCCGTCAGTGCGTCGCGTACCAAATAACCTTGAACTCCATCGGGTGCGTGAAGCGTTTCGCCATAGGCGAATTCCTCGGCGATCTTGCAGGTTTTCGCGACAAACATAAAACGCACAAGCGCGTTAATCTCGGGCGCGTTCGGCGTGGCGATCAGGGTTTCCTGCGGCCCAAGATACGTTTCAACAAGGGACTCATTAAAGTGACCCCACGCATTGGTCGCGAAGTTCGATCCGAATTTCGCCGTCCAGAATGTGAGCATCTGGGCAGTGTTCATGCCGTAATGCTGGTCGTCGACATTGACGGGAACGAGGAGTGCAAAAAAGATAATCAGGCGGACGGGGCCCCATGTCTTGTTAAATCGCTGGCCGAAGGGCGTGCCGTTCACGGCGGTTTCGCCTATGATCGTCGTGACGAAATAAAGGATTACGATAACGCCTACCATGAATATGCCGATGGAGTAATAATGGAACAGCGTATGCAGGGCCCTGTGCATCGGCCAGGGGTAGGGGCCGCCAATGTTACCGATCTGCTGGCCGTTCAGGCCCATGCAAGGTAGCTGCAACGAAATGCAGGAGCCGTAAACGCGCGAGCCGAGGCCGAATACGCGATCAAGAATTATAAAGGCAATATCCTGTTCGCCATTTCCGAGGTTGCCTCCATGGCCGAAAATCGATTCTACGCCGAGAATATTATTGAGTGTGACGTCGGCAGGTGCGATGCCGGCCATGGCGGCAGGCGCCAGGACCGCCATAACAAGAAGGACGACCTGCAGCATCAGCATGATGGCGCCCGCAAGGATCGCGAAAAAAATGATGATCTGGTCGATGTTGCGCCGGGCGAAGACGAGATTGTTGGCGGCTTCGGCTATGACGTGCCTCATGCCGTAGCGGCCAATGTTGGCCGGATTCAAATAGGGGTGGCCATCGGGCAGCAGGCGAACAGAGTGATAGACGATTGCTATCATGTAGGCGACATGCATGAAGCCGGTGGCAAAAAACGCATGCAGCCGCGGCAGAAAGCCCGGCAGGAGTGTGTATTTTAGTACCTTTCCGGTGCTGAGCGTTGCCATTTATCCACCGCCGCCGCCGCCGGGTCTAGCCATTTTCTCCGAAATATCTGACAGCTGCTTGCCGATAGCGCCCGTTGCCTGGCTGGCGCCGACGGAGCTTGTGCTGACGAGGCTTTCGGCGGCATTTTCGCGGGCGTCGTTTTCGGTCGCAACGCTCTGGCCCATCCAGCGCAGGATGTTTGCCGGGATCAAGTCGATGAGTTTGAACGACGACAGGGCCATCATGTAGACGATGATTGCGTAAATCGCGGTGAAGAAAAGTTCGTCGACAGCCGAGCGGAAATACTCGCCCATTGAGGGGCCGATGCCCTTGGCTTCACTGGGGACGTCGAAGCCCGACAGGTTTGAAATCACAAGATCCCATGTCTGGTTCAGGGCATAGACCATCGCAGCGAAGATCGAAATGCTGGCCAGCAGGCCGAAGATGATCAGGATAGGTCGCAGGAATATTTCAAAGATGAGGAAGTAGCCGTTTACCGCCGCCGCGCCCGCCAGTCCGTTGCCGTCGATGCGGATGTGCGCGAGTGCCCAGAGCGGCGCACCGATCATGGCTTCGAAAATCGCCTTCAGCCAGCCGCCGACCGCGAAGAAGAAATAAATGAACGGCAGGAAAGGCACAATGTAATAAAGGACGAAGCCCATCGTCAGGATGCCCATGCTGATTGAAATCAGGAAGCTGGTGAGCGCTGCGGCGGTCGCGCGGTCGGTGCCGGTCAGCGTCTGGGTGAAAACCGCGCCGCCGCCCGAGAGGAACAGGTCGAGGGCCGCGCTTTCGACGAGGGATCGGCCGAGACCAACCAGTTGCGCAAGCGGGTGGATATCCGGGTTTTTACGCATGCTGTAGAGGCCGCCGGTGCCAAAAAGCGCGTTGATTGTGTCCATCACGATGTTGCCGGTGGGTTCGGTATGCGACGTCGTGGCGAAGCCGCCGCGCTGCCAGTAGTTATAGGATTCCCACATGGCCGCCGCAAAAGGAAGCGTGTAACCCTCGCGCATCGGGACGGGCCCGCCATTGGCCAGCTGCGGGTTGAAACGTTCGGCTACCGGCACGCTCTGGTCGCTCTGGCGTTTTTTCTCGTACACATATTCCATGAGGCTCGGCCAGCGCGATACTGACGGGATGGCGCCCACCGCTTCGGTCAGCGAGCCGTTGATCTCGGCGACCTTGTTGTACCACATGCCCGCACCGGCCCAGCCTTTGGCAAGAAGTTGCGGTGTGATCAGCCATGTTGCGGATTCAATCTGCGCCCGCACGGCGCCGCCGCCGCCGCCCAGTACACCGCCCAGACCGTTTCCGCCGCTCGTAAGCGCCGCTTCGACGTCATTACGATAAAATTCCTGTATCCGGCTTCGGAAATCATCAGGGGGCGGAGTCTGCCCATTCGGCGGGCAGTCGCCGCTGAGGCGTTGACACGGGGTATGTTTGAGCGCGGTGTAAGATGCGTAATTATAAGGCGTCAGGAATGTACCGGTATAAACCGACTGCCAGAGTTCCTGGACGACGTAAATGTAATAACGTTGCATCATCTCGGTGCCGGGTTCCGCCAGGCCGGGCATACGCGGGTCGCTTATCGGGATAATGAGCTCACCGCAGATCGGTGAGACATAACCTTTGTTGAGCGTGGTTCTGTCGATGACGCCAAAGCGGATAACGAGATCCTGGTCGCCGCGAAGAAAGGTCATGACCTGCTGATAGCTTGCCTGCGCGCCTGTGCCAGGCGGGCCACCGGGCAATCCAGGCCAGTCGGCGAAGAGAAGGTTAGGCGGATTGCTTAGCGGATCGCGGACGGCATAGGCCCTTATGTGTCTTCGTTGGTCTGCGGGTCTCAGCCACTCAAGCCATGCGCAGACCGAAGCGGAATACATGAACTGCAAAACGCCGTGAATTTCAGGGACGTTCGGCGTCGAAACCAGGTTCCTGGTCTGGCCGATATAGCTTTCGGTAAGGCCCTGGTTGAAAAGAATCCAGCCGTTGGTGGCAAAAGCCGAGCCGAACTTCGCAGCGTAGAGAACGATATATTGTGATGAGTTCAGGCCATAGCCGATCGGGATCAGAAGGCCGAAAGCGACAACAATACGTATGGGGGCCCAGAGCTTGTTGAAACGTTTGCCGAAGGGCGTGCCGCTTTGCGCCGTCTCCATCACGATGGTGCTGATGAAGTAGCAGGTGATCAGCGTGGCAACGACCAGCAAGCCGATGCTGTAGAGGCGGAACATTTCATGCAGGGCGTCGTGAATGGCGTAAGGCCAGCTTGGCTGGACGAAAACCGATTGGCCGGTCATATCGAGGATTCCACCGCCATAGTTATCGAGGCATGTTCCTTGGTTGTTCACGCAGGAATTGAAAAGATCAGGCACGCCGAAGACGAGATCGAGCATGATATGGGCGATGTCCTGGCCGGGGTTCTGCGTGACAAAAAATCCGGCGAAATTGGTCGGCATGGCCGCGCCAGCCATTACAGGCTGGAACATAAGAGACGCCGCCAGCAGGAAAACCTGGAGAAAGATAAGAACCATGCCGACAAGGACCGCGCCGAACATGATGACCTGGTCCGCGTTTTTGGTTTTGAACACGAGGTGATTGGCGGCTTCGGCGATGACGTGGCGGATTCCAAAGCGTCCTATATTTGCCGAGTCGAGATAAGGGTGCCCGGCGGGGAGCAGCCGCACCGTGCTGTAGACAAGCGCGATGAAAAACGGAATGTACTGGAAGCCCGAGAAAAAAAGATTCTGCAGCCGGGGGCGAAGACCCGGCAGAACCGCATATCGGATAAATTCTTTTTTCGTTACATTCAACATCAGTAAGCCTGTTTATAAATCCTTTATGGCCTCGGCGTGCCGTCACCCTGTATTCTTTGCCTGAGTGAAACCATGGCTCTTTCGAGATCGCCGCCAAAACCCTGCGCAACATCGCGGAGGCCGGTTGTCGTTGTCTGCGCCATTTGATAACCGCCGTAAGCCGCATATTTGGTGAGGCCTTCGGTCGGGTCGGCGTTGATATCGGAGAACGCCGATACGCCCGCGCCCATATAGCGCAGGATCTGGTCAGGAATTTTGTCAATCATTTTGAACGAAGCCGTCGCCATCATGTAGACGATGATCGCATAAACAACCGTATAGAAAAACTCGTCGATCTTGTTCTGCGGCAGAACCTTGTATATGTAGCCGGGATAATTGACTTTTTGCTGCGCGCCCGGACCGGTTTCCGTCCAGCCTTCGAAGCCTGTCAGGCTGCTGGTGACGAGTTCCCACAGAACGTTCAGCATGCGCACCTGCGCGGTGAAAATAAGAACCGCGGCGACCAGGCCGAACACCGTCAAAATCGGACGGACGAAAATTTCGAAGATCAGGAAATAACCGCTCGATGCGGAATCACCGGGAAGCCCTTCGCCGTCGATGCGCAGGTGCGCCAGCGCCCAGAGCGGCGCGCCGACCATCGCTTCGAAGATACTCTTGATCCATGTTCCGAACGCGAAGAAGAAATAAAGGAACGGCAGGAACGGCAGAACATAGAAAAGAATGAAGCCGATGGTCATTGCCAGCATCGCGATCGTCATCATCATGCCGCTGGCGTAGCCGGCTAGGGGCCCCGTGTGGCTGTCCATCAAACGCAGAAGACCGCCGGCGCCCGCCGTGATCGTGGAGCCGCCGATATTGATGATGGCGCTGTCGACCAGCGATTTGCCTACGGCTGCGAGCTGGGCGAGCGGATGGATGTGGGCGTTAGCGCCCCGCATTTCCATGAGACCGGTCATGCCGAAAATCGCGCCGATGACGTCATTGATGACCGAGTTGCTCACGGTTTTGCTGGCCTTCTCCATGTCGGGGTCGTCTTTGTTCCACCAGTTGAAGAAGTCGTTCATCAGTTTTGCAACTTCCAGACAGTTCGTCGGGCAGGCGAGCGTCACAGGCCTGCCTTCCGCGAGGTTGGGATTGAACTGCATCTTGCTGGAGAGATCGGCGTCCGCTTTTTTCCGTTCCCTGCGGGTTTGGTCCATCACGTCGGGATAGGTTTCAAAATAGGGCTGGCTGACGACGGATGTAGCGAAAACGCCGTTGATCTCGGCGATCTTGTTGTACCAGATCCCGGCGCCCGCCCAGCCGCGATCGAGAATATCGAGCTGCATCTCGATGTCGATATTGCTCCGGTTGAAAATTTCCCAGGCCTGCACAATTGTGGATTCATAGAAAGGCTTATAAACACCCAAGAGAGTCTGGCGGCCTTGTGCAGTGACCTGGATGGCCGCGCAGCCGTTGGGTGCGTTGTTGCATGGCGGCAGCGAGCCATGTCCGCATCCGATGGCGCATTGTTCGTGCGGCGCCCTGTTGATCGCGAATTCCATGTAACGGTGGGCGAGATCAACCATCAGCGTGCCGTCCGTGAACCACATGCTCTTGATCAGGTTGAAATAGAATTCCTGCATCATGTCCGCGCTGCCCGGCATTACGGGGCCGGCAGTCGGTCTCATATAGGTGATCGGGATGCGGATATCGCCGCAGTATTTTCCGACCTGGCCTTTTTCCTTGTCGTAGCTGGTATTGTTGGGATCGTAACGGCCGAAGCGGATGACGATATCACTGTTGTTGTAGAAATTCAGCGCGGCTAAGTAATCTGTCCCGGGCTGAAGCTCCATTCGCGGCAAAGGATTCGGCATCCAGTCCTGCGGCTGCTTGACCAGATAGGGCCTGATGTAGAAGTTCGGCGATGGAGGCCTTGCGGTTCCTAGGATGCCACCGAAGGTGCCGGTTTGCGGGTCAAGCTTCCAATGGGCGTAAGCGCAGGCGTGAACGAGGGACATAGCCTGGATGATCGGCATCAGACTGGGTGCATTGGGTTTCGCGAGAAGTCTTTCGCGTTCACCGGTCGGGTTGAAGCCTGCACCCATTCCGGCTTGCAGCGTGTCGTTGAACTGAATCCAGCCATTGGTCGCGAAACCGGAGCCGAACTTCGCGGCGTAGAGCACGATGTACTGCGCGCTGTTGAGGCCGTAGTTGATCGGCAGCAGAAGGCCGAGCGCGACGACAAGGCGGACAGGCACCCATGCGTTCTGGAAGCGCTGGCCGAAGGGATGACCGGTGGTGGCGGTCTCGCCGACGACAATCAGCACGTAGTACAGGAAGATGACGACGCCGACGATGAGCAGGCCGAGAGAATAGAATCTCAGCAACTCATGGAAGGCCGTGTGGAACGGCCATGGTAACTGGGCGTTGATCGGCGGGCATGCGCCGGCTTCCGTGCAGAATAGATCGGGAATTCCGAAAACCTGGTCGAGCACGACGAAGGCCATATCAGTAACGGGACCGCCGCTGGGCGGGTCCTGCGTGAGGAATATCGAGCCTGCGAAAGCGGGCTGGATTATGAAGATGTATATGATCATCACCAGCTGAATGAGCAGGATGATCACGCCGGCCAGCAGCGCGAAGAAAATAAAAACCTGGTCGGCGTTTTGTTTCCTGAGCACCAGATTGTTGGCGGCTTCGCCGATGGCGTGACGAATTCCGTAGCGGCCGATGTTGGATGGATTGAGATAAGGGTGATTGGGTGGCAGAAGGCGCACAGCGCCGTAGATGCTGGCCATCAAAAACGCGATATAGCCGAAACCGGACGCGAAAAGTGCCTTGGCACGCGGAATGATCCGCGGCAGCAACAAGATGCCAAGAACTGTCTTCGCTTTAACGCCGTTCACTAAGATCCACCACTACCTATATTTTACCGCCGGAATACTTAAAATTTTAGTAAATTTTGTTCTAGTTTATATATTGTAACATCTTTTAATGCCTGAACGCATATTGTGTCTAAGTTATTGGAATTAAATGATAATATTCACCGCCGGGACCGTGCGCCGCGCCGGGTTTTTTGCTTAAGTTATTGAAATTATTCAATTAAGTTGATTTTTAGCCCGCGCGCCGGAGAGGCTTGTATTTGATGCGGTGGGGCTGGTCGGCGGCAATGCCGAGGCGGCGTTTACGGTCGGCCTCGTAATCCTCGTAATTGCCCTCGAACCATTCGACATGCGAGTCGCCCTCGAAAGCGAGGATATGGGTCGCGAGGCGGTCGAGGAACCAGCGGTCGTGGGAGATGATGACCGCGCAGCCGGGGAAATTTTCGATTGCCTCCTCAAGCGCCGAGAGCGTTTCGGTGTCGAGGTCGTTGGTCGGTTCGTCGAGCAGGATGACGTTGGCTTCGGTCTTGAGCATTTTAGCCAAATGGACGCGGTTGCGCTGACCGCCGGAAAGATTGCCGACTTTTTGCTGCTGGTCGGGGCCACGGAAATTGAATGCGGAGCAGTAGGCGCGTGAAGGCATTTCGATCTTGCCGAGTTTGATGATGTCTTCGCTGTTGGAAATTTCCTGCCAGACATTGTTGTCGGGATTGAGCGAGTCACGGCTTTGGTCGACATAGCCGAGCTTTACCGATTCACCAACCGTGAATGTTCCGCTGTCCGGTTTTTCGGTGCCGGTGATCATGCGGAAAAGAGTCGATTTACCTGCGCCGTTCGGACCGATGACGCCGACCACGCCGCCGGGCGGCAGGCGGAAGGATAGATTATCGATGAGCAGATGATCGCCGTAGCCCTTGGAAATTCCTTTTGCCTCGATGACATTTTCGCCAAGGCGGGGCGGGGCGGGGATGACGATCTGCGCGTTGCGCTGCGTGTTGGTCTGCGATTCAGCGAGCAATGTTTCGTAAGAGGCAATACGCGCCTTGGATTTTTTGCGGCGACCTTCGGGCGTTTTGCCCATCCATTCCATCTCGCGTGCGAGCGTTTTCTGGCGCGCGGCTTCTTCCTTGGATTCCTGTTCCATACGCTTGGCTTTGGCTTTGAGATAGCCTGTGTAGTTGCCTTCGTAGGGGATGCCCTTGCCGCGGTCGAGCTCTAAAATCCAGCCGGTGACGTTATCGAGGAAGTAACGGTCGTGCGTGATCATGATGACCGTGCCCTTGTATTCTAACAAGAAGCGCTGCAGCCATGAGACGGATTCCGCGTCGAGGTGGTTCGTCGGTTCGTCGAGCAGGAGGAGGTCGGGGCGCTCCAGCAGTAATTTGCAAAGCGCGACGCGGCGCTTTTCACCGCCCGAAAGATTGTCGATTTTCGCATCGCCCGGCGGGCAGCGCAACGCATCCATCGCGATTTCGATTGTGCGATCTAACTCCCAGCCATCGACAGCGTCGATTTTGGTTTGCAGTTCGCCCATTTCCTCGCCGAGTTTTTCGAAGTCGGCGCCGTCTTCGGCCATTTCGGCACTGATCGCGTTGTAGCGATCCACCATGTCCTTGATTTCTTTAAGGCCCATCAAAACGTTTTCGTGAACGTTCTTGGTTTTGTCGAGCTGCGGTTCCTGCTCCAGGTAACCGACGCGTACGTTATCGGCGAGCGTGTAGTCGCCGGTGAATTCCTTGTCGCGGCCAGCCATGATGCGGAGCAGGGTCGATTTACCCGAGCCGTTCGGTCCGAGCACGCCGATTTTCACGCCGGGCAGGAAGCTGAGCGTGATGTTTTCGATGACTTTTTTGCCGCTGCCGTAGGCTTTGCCCAGGCCGTGCATGGTGCAGATATATTGATAGGCTGCCATGGTTTTTCTTTCAGTCGTTTAAATTTAAAATGGTTTTATAGGGTTTTATCGTGCCGATCAAATTTTATCGCGTTGACAGAGTTTTCGTATGCGCAACACAGCAACTGGCGAGAACGGACGGGTTATAGCCGCCCTCCAGCACCGAAACCAGGCGGCCCCCGCAATATTTATCGGCGATCATCATGAGTTTTTTAGTCATCATGTCAAAATCCTCTTCCAGTAGCATCTGACGTCCAGGCGCATCGTTGAATAAAACTTCTTTTGGCGGATCGTCGCGGTGCGCATCAAAGCCTGTCGAGAGAAATATAAAATCGGGTTTCCATTCCGCAAGGGCAGGAATGACCTGCTCGTCGAAGATTTTGTGATGCATGGCCGGGTCGGCTTTGATCGGGACGGCGATATTGTTGATGGTGCCGTGAGGGCCTTTGTCCACGTGGTGCATGTTGGGCCAGAGCGGATTTTGATGGATCGAGAAAAAGAGAATGCCAGGATTTTCTTTCACTATATCCTCGGTTCCGTTGCCTTGATGGACATCGAAATCAACGATGGCGATTTTGCGTATGCCTTTTTTTTGCAGGGCGTAAATGGCAGCAATAGCAAGATTGCTGAAGAAACAAAATCCCAGCGAAGAATTTTTTGTCGCGTGGTGGCCCGGCGGGCGCGTCACGCAAAACGCGTTCCGGTATTTCCCTGCTAGGATGTCGTCAACGGCCTGACAGGCGGCGCCGACCCCGTAACTGACCGATTCAAGAGAGCCCGGCCCCATGCGCGTATCAGGATCGATTGAAATCGGCGCGTCGCCCGGTTTGAATGCCCGGTCTTTTTTCTTCAGGTTATCAAGATATTCATGCGCGTGGCCCAGCAGGATTTCATTGTCGGTACCCTTGCGCGCGCTCACCCACGCGACATTTTCTGAGTTGTTTTCGGGAAAGGCTTTTCTCATCGCCTCGAGAATGGAAGAGAGGCGTTTCGGGCTTTCCGGGTGCCCGTCGCCAGCGTAATGAGCCAGAAGCGCTTCGTTAGTATAAATGGCTGTTTTCAATGTCATAAGAGACCATTCCATGTCTGAACCGGCATTGTCAAAACCCATTTATTTTTATTGATTCCAGCATTGTGACCGTGCTAAAAACAATTTTCATAAGAAACACAAGGCATGGTCATGAATGTCATTCCATTTAGAGCGACTCCGGAACTGCGCAAAGGATTCAATTTCTACGGCAGAAATTATGTTGAGCCGACCCGTCCTCTGCGGGTCATGATCGCCACATCCATACGCGATGTTGGCGTGGACGATAATGTCGGGAAAAATATCCTGATCGAAGGCCAGCCTGTTTACCTGAAAGGCGTGCTGGAGAATTTGCTTTTTGTCAGCAACGCAGAGGGTCCCGCCAGGGACCAATTCCAGATCGTCGGTATTGCCGTCGATGACGTTGAAGGCCAGGACAAGCTTGATGATTACACGGCGCTGCCGCAGCAGGGCCGCCAGTGGATTGTTCCGGTAAGCACGACTTATAACGGCGAACCGCTGACAGAGATGGTGCATTCACATCCCAGCATGTTCCGCAAAATTGTCGGGAATAAAGACCTTAAAAAGGATGAGAAATTACGTTTTGAAACGGAGCTGGTTGAGCTTGCGCAAAGACTTGGCGCGGATGTCATTCTTTCAGATCATTTCATGCTGAGATTCGAGCGCACGCAACATTTGATGCCGACGATTAACATTCACCCGGCCGTGACTAATCCCGCCAACCCGGCATGCTGCCGCGGAAAAACCCCGACCAAGGATATCCTGGAGAGGGCTGCGAAAGACGGCGGCACCCGGACGGGCGCAGCGCTGCATTTTGTGAATGATGAATTCGATGACGGCGTGATTATCGCCGATACCGACGTGGTTGTCGTGCCGGATGGCTGGGACAGGAATAGGCTGCGGCTGGCGGTTTACCAGCAGGCCAAAAATCCCCTGGTTGAGCTTGGACTTATACATCTGCGGGAGCACTTCGATTATCTTTATAATCTGAGCAAACGGGCACCGGAATTACGCGAAAAATCCTTAAGGTTATAGAGGACAATTTCCCGCTGGCCCTTGCCCGTCCGACCAGTTGGTCTATTGTGTGGGAAAGGGAGATCACCATGGCCCAGCAAGCAACCCAGAAGAAAATCATCGCCACTGCCGAGCGCCTGATTTTGAGACGCGGATATGACGGGACGTCGCTGAACGATGTGGTCAGTGCCGCCGGGGTGAGCAAGGGAGCGTTCTTTCATTATTTCCCAAGCAAGCAGGCAGTGAGCCGGAACGTTCTGGAGAAATATGCGAAGGAGCAGATTTTCGCGCCGCTGGAGAAAAATATGAGCCGGGCGCCGAATGTAAAGCAGGGGTTGCTGGACTGGCTGCAGGAAACCTACAACGCCTATGCGCAGTGGAAATTTGCGGGTGGATGTCTGCTCGGGAATTTTGCGCTGGAGTTGTCCGACCGTGACGAGGAAATGCGCGAGCAGCTGAAGGCGATTTTCCTGCAATGGGAAAACCAGCTGGCGGGATATTTAAAACCGCTGGCGGCGGACGGGAAGATGAAAATGGAGCCGAGGCAGTTTGCGCGGCTTTTGATTTCGGCCTACCAGGGCGCGACGATGACGGCGAAAGTACACAAGGATAATAACCGCGCAAGCCGCGAATTCCAGGCGATCGGGCAGCTGATTGAGTCGGTAATTGTAAATTAATTCATACTTTTGACTCTCGTAAAAAGCGCACCATCTTTCTTCTCGTAACAATTGGGAAAGGGGATTTCACATGACATTCAAGATTCATGAACGTGATTTGCGCGGCCGCACGAAGACGGGCTGGCTGGACAGTTACCACACATTTTCATTCGGCGATTTCCGCGATCCGGAGCGGATGGGATTTCGGAGCCTGCGCGTGATCAATGAGGATTTCGTGATTCCGGGCGCTGGGTTTCCGACGCACCCGCATTCCGACATGGAAATCATCACGGTGATTTTAAAAGGCGAGCTGGCGCACAAGGACAGCACCGGCACCGGCGCGGTGATCAAGCCCGGCGAGATTCAGAAAATGTCTGCAGGCAGCGGTATCACGCATTCGGAGTTTAATCCTTCGAATGACAATCCCGTTCACTTGCTGCAGATATGGATCAGGCCGGACACGCGCGGGATTGCGCCGGGTTACGAGCAGATCACCGTGAATGCGAAAAATGCGGCAGATGGCTGGGTTCTCGTGGGGGATCGCAAGGGCAACGATACTGTTGTGAGCATTCACCAGGATGTGAAATTGTTCACCGCGAACGTTAAAGCGGGTGAAAAAATTTCGTATGAATTCGCGAAAGATCGTTACGGGTTTTTACAAATCGCGCGCGGTGAAATCACGCTCGGCAGTGAAACTATCCGGCAGGGCGACGGCGTCGAGATTTCCTTTGAGGGAAAAATCGAGATTACGGCGAAGGCGGATTCGGAATTGCTCCTGTTCGATCTGGGTTAATACGCGTATCCACAAGCAGCATGGCGGAGAGTTCTTTTAATTTATCGTGCGGAATTACGAACTCTCCTTTGCTCCAGATTTTGGCAGCGCGGGACCAGCTCACAACAGCATCCAGCACGTTGCTTTGCTTAATTCCCTCTGGGAAGAGGCGCGGTTCCTCGGGTTGTAATATTCCCCGCGACAGCTGATGGCGAGTGATTTCCCAGCGACGTTCTCCCTCTACGGGGCGAACAAGCAGAGCGCAGGGCGTGTCATCATGATAATCGAATAACATCTCATATTGTTTGTATTTGAGCAGTAAGACCCTGCCGGCATTTTTAAAAACAGGCGTCAGGTAAGGCCATTCCTTATTCGTGAGGGTGAGTTCAGATCCCGTAGAGAGTTCTTCTGGCATCCGGCGGAAGGTGTCTATTTCTTCTCCTGCCTTAACCGCCCAGGCTACAAGGGCGTTTTTGATTATGATCGGATCAATATCTCGAGATACGGTTTCTATCTGCTTTTGCCATCTGGGTTGACCAAGGAGGCGGGCGTGACGTGTCAGATTCCAGCCATTCTCTTCTTTCTTGGCCCTGATAGCGCATTCCATGTTGATGGGCTGAGGCAGCCGAGGAAATTCAACCAGGTCACCGACCCAGTTTATAAAGCCTGCACGTGTGAAGGCGTGGGTGAGAAAATGGTTCTGCAGCGGATTTCCATTTAAGGACGAAGCCGGTTTTATAATTTCCTGCTGCGGTTGTGCTGCGCGTTGTTGCCGCGCTTTGTCTTCCTGTTTTATTTCTTCAAAGGCACGATCAATGTTCCTATTACCTTCATGATCCGGGCTTCCCCAGTTAGGCCATTTTGAGAAACCTCCGGATTTTTTCCCGCGTGCCATCGATCAACCTTTCCCTGATTTTTGTTATGGATAGACCATAGGGCATGAGGTTGTCATAAGTCAATATGGCCAAGCCCATGGATCGGGGCCCTGCGTTTGCTTATGTTTGTGGCATGAAAACGAAAGATGGGTTGATCAGGGGGACGGACGGGAAGATGCGCTGCTGGTGGCACGGGGGCGATCCCGTATACCAGCGTTACCATGACGAGGAATGGGGCAGACCGGTCGATGACGATATCAGGCTGTATGAGAAAATCTGCCTCGAGGGATTCCAGGCGGGGCTGTCGTGGTTCACGATTTTAAAGCGCCGCGATAATTTCAGGAAAGCGTTCGCCGGTTTCGATTTTGTGAAGGTCGCGAAGTTCAAGAAGAGCGATGTCGAGCGGCTGGTGAAAGATGCGGGGATTATCCGCCACCGCGGCAAGATCGAGGCGGCGGTCAATAACGCGCAGAAAACCATCGAGGTTATCGACGAGTTCGGATCGCTCGGCGCTTATTTCTGGCGGTTCGAGCCGGAACCTTCATCCCGTCCCAAGCGTCTGGATTACAAGACCATGAAAGCGATGCCGGTGACTGAGGATTCAAAAGCCCTGTCGAAGGACCTGCGCAAGCGCGGGTTTAATTTCGTGGGGCCGACGACGATGTATGCGCATATGCAGGCGATGGGGATGGTGAACGATCATCTTGAGGGGTGTTGCTGCCGCGAGGACGTCGAGAGACTTAGAAACAAATTTAAAAGGCCTGCCTGAAATGGTAGGATCATGGGCGCATGACGAAAGACACCAAGACATCTTTTGACTCCCTGGCTGAGGCCAATCGCGACCGCGCGAAATTCTCGGGCCATGGCAAGGCGCTGGGCGCGGCGGGTGTCAAAGAGCATAGTTATGATCCGGACAACAGCACGTACTTACGCAAACCGGGAGAGAGCCTGGCGATCACGCCCGGCGAGGACGGGTTCAAATATATCCTTGTCGGCGCGGCGTGGGAGAATATTGCCACCAAGAAATCGGGATTGTTCAGCAAGGCGGCGAAAAAGGCGCTGAAGATCGGCGTCGACCTCGATGTCGGGTGTCTTTATGAATTGCAGGATGGCACGCGCGGTGCCGTGCAGGCCTTCGGTGAAAAATTCGGCGATTTCGAACAGCCGCCTTACATGGCGCTGTCGGGTGACGAACGCACGGGCGAAGCCAAAGGTTATGACGAATATGTCCAGATCAACGGCGCGCACTGGGACAAGATCAAGCGTGTCCTCGTTTATTTCTATATTTACAGCGGCGTGCCGAACTGGGCCGAGATCAACCCGAAAATCATATTGGACGTGCCGGGCGAGGAAGATCTGGTGGTTGCGCTCGCGTCCCATAACGATGCGCTGGCGGTTTGCGCGGTGGGCGGGCTTGAAAATGTGCGCAACGGCATAAAACTGACGAATTACACCGAATATTTTCCGGGCCACGCGGAAATGGACCGGGCTTTCGGTTTCGGGTTAGAATGGGCAGATGGCAAGAAAAAGGGGTAATTCATAATGCCGGATATTCTCGATACATCCTATGAAGGTAAGGAAATCGAACTGACCGACGGCAAGGCCCGGGTCGGCGACAACATCAACCTTACAGCCAAAGACCCGACATTGCACAAGATGCTGGTCGGCGTGGGATGGGATCTTAATGTTTTCAATGCCGAGGCGCTGGACCTTGATGTCAGCCTGTTCATGCTCGACAAGCACGGGAAGACGCGCGTCGATGAGGATTTCGTTTTTTACAACCAGCCCGTGACGCTCGAGGGCGGCGTGCGGCATGGCGGCGACAGCCGCACCGGGGCGGGCGACGGCGATGACGAGGTTTTGCTGGTCGACCTGCACAGCGTGCCGTTCGATATCATGAAGATCGTTTTTGTGCTGACGATTTATAGAGGCCGCGAAAAGCAGCAGAATATGGGCATGGTTCGCAACGCCTATCTGCGCATAGCGAATGAAAAGAGCAACGTCGAGCTCGTGCGTTATGAATTTTCCCACGACCTGGAAGACA
>Ga0073903_10000087_pt1 | contig 44151 bp, 39 predicted proteins | sample KloWWTKNB14_bulk_FD_66665 | JGI IMG/M metagenome (GOLD analysis project Ga0073903, IMG submission 66665) | Active sludge microbial communities from Klosterneuburg, Austria, studying microevolution and ecology of nitrifiers - Klosterneuburg... | ecosystem: Engineered > WWTP > Aerobic digester >... | reverse complement strand
GGCTGACTTGGGTGAAGGCCCTAAGCGCGTCGTTCAGCCTGAATACAACAAGGCCGGTGACGAAGTTTGGTTCTCAGTCTGGAACGGTAAAGACCAGCGCTCGGCCATTGTTGTTGTCGATGACAAGACCCGCAAGCTGAAGGCTGTGCTCAAGGATCCACGTCTGATCACACCAACGGGTAAGTTTAACGCCTACAACACGATGCACGACGTGTATTAATGGAGTGGTAATGCACTGGGGCGGTATTGGCCGCCCCGGCAATAAAAAGCCCGCGTAAGCGGGCTTTTTTATGGGTGCGTTATGATGGGCTACCCCCATATATACCCCCCAGCCGTAATGACTACTCAGTAGCTTTATGGGGAAACGCAGACATAAAAAAGCCCCGAAACCGTTGATTTTGCTAGGTTTCAGGGCTTCTTGGTGTGTCGTCGGACACTTGAATGGTGGCTACACCGGGACTTGAACCTGGGACATCAGCATTATGAATGCTGCGCTCTAACCAACTGAGCTATGTAGCCGAAAATAGGCGCGCATTTTGGCCAGCACTCGGTGCCTTGTCAAGTAGTTGGCGTGCCGACGGGCTTGCACGAGATGGCCAAAACGGACAGCATCGCCGGCTTCTACAGAGATTTGCTCTTCGTTGCTGATAGGATTTGTCATGACCCATACCGCCCTGCTACCACCTTGTTCTGTGCTGTTGTTGTCCGGTGGACGAGGTAATCGCATGGGTGGCCGAGATAAGGGACTTATCGAATGGCAGGGCCGCCCATTAATCGCTTGGCTGCACGATCAGGTGCGTCCCTTGACGGATGATCTGATTATCTCCTGCAATCGCAACAGCGAGCGTTATGCGGCGTTTGCCGACCAGTTAGTACGAGATGATGATGACGAGTTTCAGGGGCCTTTGGCAGGTATTCGTGCGGGCTTGTTGACCATGCATCACCCGTACTTGTTGGTCGTCCCTTGTGATGCACCTTTGCTTGATGCTGATCTGCTGACGGAATTGCTGACACTGGCCGCTCAAAATCCTGGGCAGCCAGTTATGGTGCGCAGGGGAGAACAGTGGGAGCCGTTGTTCTGCTGTATTCCGATTGAATGTGCGCCTGCGATTGAGGCGGCTTGGGTGAGCGGTGAGCGCAGTCCGCGTCGGTTGTTGCTGGCACTGAAGGCGGTATCGCTGCCTTGCAGTGAAGATGATCCGTGCCTTGCCAATCTGAATACTCCCGCGTTATTGGAAGCGGCGGGCGTTAACAGTACTGAATAATATGTATAAAAAAAGCCAGACATCCGGTGAGGATGCCTGGCTTTGCTAGAGCGTGTTAGTAATTAACTAACCGTATTAAGCGGCTCCTTTCTGCTGGACGGGCTTCATCAGCGACAGTGCTACCTGCAGTGCTGTAGCAACGGCACCGATGATAAATACTACGTCACCAAAGGTGCGTCCCCAGCGCAGTGTTTGCAGCAGATCCTGTTGCATGAACGCTTCGCTGCGTGCATACCACAGGCCTTCGCTAGCACTGGCAAAGAACTGTAGGAAACCAATTGGCAGCAAGCTGGTGAAAATCATCAGCACGAGACCTGCGTTAAGCCCCCAGAATCCGACACGCATCAGTGTTGGGTTGTAAGGAACACCTGGGCGGATATAGCGCAATACTAGCAGCGTAAAGCCGAGCGCCAAGAATCCGTAGACGCCAAACAGTGCGGCATGTGCATGCACTGGAGTCGTGTTAAGGCCCTGGATGTAATACAGCGACAGCGGTGGGTTGATCATGAAGCCGAATACGCCAGCACCCAACATGTTCCAGAAGGCAACAGCAACAAAGCACATCAGAGGCCAGCGCAGTTGTTCCATCCAAGCTGACTTGGTTTGCAGGTGCCAGTTTTCCCAAGCCTCATAACCCAACACAATCAGCGGCACAACTTCGAGCGCGCTGAACGTAGCACCGATGGCCATCACAGGAGTGGTGGTGCCAGCGAAGTAGAGGTGATGGAATGTGCCTGGAATACCGCCCAACATAAACATTGAAGCAGACGCGAGGCTGGCAGTGGTTGCCATACGCTTGGAGACCAGACCCAGTGTGGAGAAGATGAAGGCCAGTGCGGTGGTTGCAAACACTTCAAAGAAGCCTTCTACCCACAGGTGCACTACCCACCAGCGCCAGTATTCCATAACGGAAAGATTGGTGCGTTCGCCGTAAAAGAATCCAGCACCGTAGAACAGGCCGATGGCGATAACCGAGGCGGTGAGCAAGGCAAGCAAGTTCTTGTCGCCACCTGGCTGACGCAGTGCAGGCACGATGCCACGAAGCATCAGTACCAACCAGAAAGCAATGCCGGCAAATTTGCCGATCTGCCAGAGTCGGCCAAGATCAACATATTCATAGCCCTGATGACCCAGCCAGAAATTAAGTTCTGGAGGCATGATCTGAGCGATGGCAAGGAAGTTACCGGTAAATGAGCCAACAACAACCAGAACTAATGCCCAGAACAGGACATCAACACCCAGCTTCTGATATTTCGGGTCTTTGCCGCCATGAATGAGCGGAGCCAAGAAAAGCCCGGCAGCAAGAAAGCCGGTAGCAATCCAAAACAGCGCGCTTTGAATGTGCCAGGTGCGTACCAGTGAGTACGGGAACCATTGCGAGACATTGATGCCATAGAACTGCTGGCCCTCAACTGTGTAGTGAGCCGTGAATCCGCCGATAAAAACCTGGAAAATAAACAGTGCAACAACAAGGAAGAGATATTTGCCCAGCGCCAACTGCGAAGGTGTCAGCGCAAAGGTAGTCAGCGGATCTTGCTTTGGTGGAACGGGTTCGTCATCTTCGTGGTCGCGCAGAAAAGCCCAAGCCCACACCAAGAAGCCAACGCCGGCAAGCAGCACAATGATACTGACGATCGACCACATAATATTTTCGGCGGTCGGCTTGTTATCGATCAACGGCTCATGCGGCCAGTTGTTCGTATAGGTAGCAGTGCTACCGGGACGCTCAGTAGCGGCAACCCATGAAGTCCAGAAGAAGAATTGTGTCAGATTGGCGCGGCGACCAGCATCCGGCAGTGTGTCTTCCTTCATGGCGAAGTGTTCACGTGACACTTGCAGTGAAGGATCAGCACTGAACAGAGCGTTATAGTACGCAGCGGTTTGTGTTACAGCCAACTGGCGGCGAGCGGACAATGTCAGATTGTTATCTGCATCGACTTGGTTGCCGCGATACTCATGCTTCAACTGAAAGCGCAGTTGAGCTTGAATATCACCAGGCAGCTCTGCATAAGGCTTGCCGTGAGTTTCTTGTGCGGCAATTTCCAACCATGCGGTCAGCTCACGATGAAGCCAGTCAGCACTCCAGTCTGGAGCCTGATAAGCACCATGACCCCAAACAGAACCAAGCTGCATGCCACCAACGCTCTGCCATGCGGTTTGACCATCAAGAATATCTTTTTCAGTGAAGAGGGTTGAGCCATCGGCTGCAATTACCTGTTGTGGAATAGGCGGAGCGGCTCGGTAAACTTCCCGACCAAACCAACCCAATAATGAAAAGCAGATACCGACCACTGCGATCAGTAACCACCAAAGCTTGCGATACTCACCCATGAACTTTTTCTCCTTCAGCTTGAATTCGCGCGAATAGTACGTTGTTTTCTAAATGAATGTGCTGCATTAGATCTTCGCGGAGCTCACTAAGTCCGCGATAAAGCGCCCGCCAGGTATTGCATGCATTGCCTGGCGGAGTGATGTCGTTGGTAAATTTATTGATGGTTTCGAGGGCCTCGCCATGATGGTCATGCTCAAAGCGCATGATGGAAATGGGGCCGCTGACACCGGCATGCATGTCCTGTCGTAGCATCGGAAAAAGAATCTGCTCCTCTTTCAGCATGTGGCTTTCAAGTTCTTGCTGCATGGCATCAAGGTGATCGGCCAATCCATTTGGGCACTCAGGGCGGCTGCCATGAACGTGTTCGACACGTCGTGCGAGCCGAACGAGCTCTGGCAGTTGCACGCGATGACGGTCGTGAAAGCGACTCAGGATGTGATCAATTAACTCGCTGGAGCTGGCTTCTCTCCAGTCCCTGCCGAGGCCGGGGCAATCAGTGAGTGCCTGCAGCTCTGTAGTGATGGCATTGGCATCAATGCCTTTTTGGGCGGCGGCATCGCGCAAGCTTTTGCCGCCGTTACAGCAAAAGTCTAAGCGGTGCTGGTGGAAGACTCGGGTCGCGCCTGGAATATCGCAGGCGATGCTGCCGAGTGAATGATCGAGCAAGCTACTGCTCATGACAGGCTCCTTGTGGAGTGAGGGGGTAATGATGGTGCTACCCTTCAGGTACGCAAGTGTCATGCCATATTTAACATATTGATTTTAAATGAATTTAAATAATTAATGGTAAAAAGTACATGGATCAATTAGGGTTCTTTTACCAATGAAAGGGTTTAATTAACCATGATGGAAGAGAGTCTGCTGGCGGACTTAGTGGTCGAGCTGCCAAATGCGGTGCGCTTGCAGCGACTGGTGCATACCCTGCGTGAGCGTTTTCGCTGTGGTGCCGTTGGGCTGCTGCGTTTAGAGGGTGACAGCCTGCGCCCGATTGCTGCTTCTGGGCTGGCGCACGAGGCATTGGGGCGTCGCTTTGTCGTTGGGCAGCATCCTCGGCTTGCCGCTATTGTGGCGCATCGAGAGCCCACTTGGTTTGAGCCCGATAGCCGTTTGCCAGATCCTTACGACGGGCTGCTTGATAGCCATTTGGGTGAGCCGTTGCCAGTGCATGATTGCATGGGAACAACTCTATATGTGGATGGTGAGTTGTGGGGTGTGCTGACGCTTGATGCACTTGAGGAGGGGACATTTGATGATCGTGCCCGCCGTGATCTGCAGCGCTATACCTTGCTGATCGAAGCCTCGGTGCGGGTAACACGACTGGAAAAAGAAAATCACAGCCTGAAGTTGTCGCGCACCGATATGCGTGAAATGGCAGCTGATATGGACGAGGGCGAGATCATCGGTCAAAGCCGGTCACTGCGTGAGTTGCTGCACGAAATGCAGGTGGTAGCAGATTCTGAACTGCCAGTGTTGTTATTGGGTGAGACGGGGGTGGGCAAGGAATTATTTGCGCGCCGCCTGCATCGGTTATCACGGCGACGTAGCAAACCATTAGTGCATGTGAATTGTGCGGCTTTGCCAGAGTCGCTGGCAGAAAGTGAATTGTTTGGTCATGTCAAAGGTGCGTTCTCTGGCGCAACAACAGATAGGCCGGGCCGTTTTGAGGCAGCCAATGGCGGCACATTATTTCTCGATGAAGTAGGGGAGTTGCCACTAACGGTACAGGCAAAGCTTTTGCGCGTGTTACAGAATGGTGAAATTCAGCGCTTGGGTTCGGATAAGCCAAGGCATGTTGACGTGCGTATTGTGGCGGCCACAAATCGAGTACTACGGGACGGTGTGCGTGACGGTCACTTTCGTGCAGATCTTTACCATCGCCTCTCGGTATACCCAGTACATATTCCGCCATTGCGTGAGCGTGATAATGATGTGCTATTGCTGGCAGGTCATTTTTTAGAGCTTAATCGTGCACGCCTTGGTTTGCGTGGCATTCGATTGTCTACTTCGGCAGAGCGTGCATTACTGGCGTACTCTTGGCCGGGTAATGTGCGTGAGCTGGAGCACGTGATTAGTCGCGCTGCACTAAAGATGATTAGCCGGGGGGCATCACGAACAGAAATTTTGTTGCTGGAGCCGGAGTTGATGGACCTTGAGCCAAATATAAAAACGGTTTTTTCGTGCAATGATGCGGTAATGCCGGTATTGGAATCAGGTGTGCGCCCGCTGCGGGATGTGGTGGATGACAGTCAGCGTAATGCAATCTTACAGGCGCTGGGAGCGAGTGCCGATAACTGGGCTCAGGCAGCGCGCCTACTGGATATTGATTCCAGTAATCTGCATAAATTAGCGCGAAGATTGAAGCTTAAGTAATTTATTGTTTGATTATATATTTTTTGGAGGAAGGCTGTGCTGACTCATCTGGATGCTAAAGGGCATGCCGCCATGGTGGACGTGACAGATAAAAATATGACCACGCGTGAGGCGGTAGCAGAGGCGCGTGTGCGCATGCTGCCACAAACACTAAAGATGATTCAGGAGGGTGGTCATCCAAAAGGAGATGTGTTTGCGGTAGCACGTATTGCGGGCATCATGGCTGCAAAAAAGACCCATGAGTTGATTCCGCTTTGCCACCCGTTACTGTTGACGAGTGTCAAGGTGGAGCTGACAGCTGAGGGTGATGATATGGTGCATATTGAGTCACGCTGTAAGCTTGCAGGACAAACCGGTGTGGAAATGGAGGCGTTAACGGCGGCAAGTATTGCGGCGCTGACGATATACGATATGTGCAAAGCGGTAGATAAAGGAATGACAATTGAGTCAGTACGTTTGTTAGAAAAAACTGGTGGTAAGAGTGGCCATTACCGTTATGGAAAATGAATGACATGATTTGCATTCAGACAACTACGTTTGATGGCGGAGCCGAGCTCAATGCCCTGCATGCAGCTAATCAGGGAGTGGGCGCGGTAGCCGGCTTTGTTGGTTATGTGAGGGATTACAATGATGGCGCCGATGTGGCGAGTATGTTTCTAGAGCATTACCCCGGCATGACGGAGAGTGCGCTGGAAAAAATCGTGGCAGAAGCATATACACGCTGGCCATTACTGAATGTTCGCGTTATTCATCGTGTCGGCTTGTTGACGCCTGGCGATCCCATTGTTTTTGTAGGAATCGCCAGCGCGCATCGAGATGCCGCGTTTGATGCGTGTCGCTTCATCATGGATTACTTGAAGACGCGCGCGCCATTCTGGAAGCGCGAGGCAATACCCTCAGGTGAGCGTTGGGTAGACGAACGTGATGATGATCATGCAGCAGCGGCCCGCTGGCAGAAAAGTGGAGAGTCCTGATTAGGTCTTAGGTACCGGTGGCATCCAATGTAACGACGTGCAGCAAATCACTGACTTCTGCAAATAACTGATCGGCTTCTTCTTCAGTACAGTCCTCGCCATAACGCTTACGCAGACCGAATTCATTGAGGGTCAGGTGCAGGTCTGCAGTAACGCCGTGCTGAGCCAAGCAGCTTTTTACGCAATGCAACTGGCAGCCATCCAGCGCCAGAATACGACGACCTGATTGTGCTTTCCGCACCAGTGCCGGTACATTGCCGCCCACGCCAGCAATGCAGCTCATTTCGGCAACGTCGGCTCGATCAAGGCGCAGAGCAAGTGTATTGGCCAGTTGTGCCACATTGGAGCAGCCGGAGCAGGAGTACACCAAAGGAAGGTGCTTGGTGCTCATTGAAAAGACTCCCAAGGATTCTGAACAACAAAGTCTGGGAAAAAAATCCTGCGACAACCTTGATCATTGTCAATATTGCCGCAGGAATAGATCAGTGGCTGTATTGCAGTTGCACCCAGACCTTATCGGCATCCACCGAGAAGCGGTTGGCATCGTAGCGGGCAAGCTTCACCAGCGCGGACAGCCCCTTGATGCCTGGAATGGCATGACCATAGGAGGCGTCGATTTCTTCACCATAAGGGCTGGCCCCGCCTTTATCGGCCCGAAATTCGTGATACCAGACTTGCAGTGAGCCACCCAGTACAGGTGTGGCGGCGCCGATATAGCCGTCTTTCACACCCGCAGCAGGGGTGGTCAGGAACTGGTCAGCCCAGCCTTGGAAGGCATGCTTTGTTGCCAGCGGTGTTTGAAAGGCAAGGTTATTAGGGGTTCCTGAGCTGCCACCTAGCACTTCATAGCCGCCTTTTAGGGCCACTCCTTTTACGGTGTAGCCCAGTTCAGCGAGGTAGTAGCGCGAGTCGAGATTGAGCGGATTGCTATCGTTCGCCTGCTGTTCGGCATACTCGCCAACATAGCTTACGCCTTTGAGTGCGCCGGCAAGACGAAGGCCACTGGTTTGGCTGGAGAGTGTGCCGACGGGTGCAGGGATAGTATTGGCAAAGCCTAGGTTATCCATGCCCAGTTGATAGTGATAAAGGGTCGCCGCGACGGCAGTGGAAGGGGCATATCTCACATTGAAAAGCTGACTGTGGCCAATAATATTGGCGGGTGTCGTTTTCAGCATGCCAGAACCATCAGGGCCAAAAATAGTGTTGACGTTGTCGATGTAGGCATAGGTCAGCATAAGCGTATCGAGTGGCTTGAGTTGGCCGAACGCGCCATCATAGGTCTGTTCATTCTGACGCCAGCCGACGCCACCAATAAAACGTTGATTATCCAGGTTGATGCGTTGGCGGCCTGCCACAATGCTGCCGCGCTGGTGATCTAAGCGCAGCAGTGCTTGGTTGATTTCGCTGCCCTCAGGGTCTGGAACTAATGAGTAGGTCGTTTCACCGTTACGAGTATCGTTGTAGCGGTCGTTATCCAGAGAGGCGACATGGTCGCCCTCAATGAGGCCAGATACACCGTACCACTTGCCTGTTTGCAGGCTAATTCGGGCGCGTACAGTTTGGGCTTTGGCATTGCGAAGGGCATTATCTTGATCAACAAGCTCAAAGCGGTAACGAGCATCAATACTGATCTTGCTATTATCCACTAATTGCATGGCGGATTCAGCGGCAAAACTCGGTGTGCTAGCGAGCAATATGGAAAAAGCGAAGAGCGAGAGCTTGTGGCTATGCATGACGATACGCCTCTGAATATGATGTGTTTATGGTGTGCTTATGAGGAGTAGCAGCACTTGATGAGTGTCAATTCCGGCCTATCCCTTCGGGGGTAGACCGGCTTCCCATAAGGGGTATTTATTCACTGCAACGGTAGTGGCAGTGTGGTAGTCAGATTAATAGGTGATTTGTCGGGATGTGCCGGCAACACAGGAGAATATTTAATGAGCAGCGCGGTGCGTGAATTTGTTTCGTTGAAAATTGCGGTATTGACCGTTAGTGACACACGTAGCTTTGCAGAAGATTCTTCTGGCCAATTGCTGGCGGATAGTCTGATTGAGGCAGGGCATCAACTGGCAGATCGTGCGCTGGTGCGTGACGATATTTATCAAATCCGTGCAGTAGTATCGCAATGGATTGCTGACGCGGATGTGCAGGTTGTACTGGTGACAGGGGGTACGGGATTTACGATACGCGATAATACGCCGGAAGCAGTATTGCCATTATTTGATAAAGAAGTGCATGGCTTTGGTGAGTTATTTCGGCAGATCTCCTTTGGAGAAATCGGTACATCAACCATGCAGAGCCGTGCGCTGGCCGGATTGGCTAACTTCACGTTGGTATGCTGTGTGCCAGGTTCAACCAATGCCTGTCGTACGGCATGGACACAGATGATTGCCGGTCAGCTTGATGCACGCCAGCGGCCCTGCAATTTTGTCGGTTTGTTGCAGAAAAAAAATGTTGAGCCAGCCGGAGTACGCCGACTCGATAATTGCGGTACGCGCGAGGAGAAATAATGAGCGCCGGATGTGGTTGCGATCGTGGGCATCTCGCGACGCTAGAAGAGGTACTTTCCCAGCTTCAGCGTGAGGCTCAAGCGCTGCCTGTCATGGAGGCAGTGCATCTGCCATTGAAGGAAGTTTGCGGGGCTGTATTGGCCGAGCCTGTTGTGTCGGCCGTGCAAGTGCCTCCCGCAGATAACAGTGCAATGGATGGGTATGCCCTCTGTGCGAAGGATGCGATTGCTGGCGCAGAATTAGCGGTAAGTCAGCGTATTCCTGCGGGTATTGCGCCGCAGCCACTACAGGCTGGCTCTTGTGCTCGTATTTTCACCGGAGCGGAAGTGCCTCTTGGTGCGGATGCGGTAGTGATGCAGGAGGATGTCGAGGTATTGCCGGATGGGCGCATCCGTATTCCTGCCATGAAGGCAAGTCAAAACGTACGCCGTGCAGGTCAGGATATTGCTATTGGCGCAACACTTTTTGAGGCAGGACGGCGGCTGCAATCAGCGGATATTGGCCTGTTGGCATCGATAGGCGTGGCGAGTGTGGCGGTGCGCCGGCGCTTGCGTGTGGCGGTATTGTCGAGTGGCGACGAGTTGGTGCAACCTGGCATTCCGCTAGCCGCAGGCCAGCTTTACAACAGCAATCAGTTCACGCTTATCAGTACACTGGCATCCATGGGATTCGAGATTCTTGATGCGGGAACATTGCCAGATAATCTCGAAGCCACCCGACGAAGGCTGATTGAACTAGCGGGTACGGCAGATGTAATTATCAGCAGTGGCGGCGTATCGGTCGGTGAAGAAGATCATCTTAAGACGGCGGTTGAAGCGGAAGGCCGCATGGTGCTGTGGAAACTCGGCATCAAACCAGGCAAGCCATTGGCTTTTGGTTATGTGGGTAAAACCCCCTTTATTGGCCTGCCCGGCAACCCCGTTGCTGTGTGGGTAACGCTGCTGGTGGCGGCAGTGCCGTGGTTGCGCTGGCGGCAGGGTGAAAACTTTGAGCCACCACTGCCGTATGCCGTTCCATGCGCTTTTAGCCGTAAGTTAGGTAAGCGACGTGAGTATCTGCGCGTACAGCGGCAAATGACGCCAGCGGGTGTGCGGCTAGTCGCGTACCCTAATCAAAGCTCGGGCGTACTGAGCTCGGTGTGTTGGTCAGACGGTCTTGCCTGGCAAGAAGCGGGGCAGTTGGTAAATGAGGGAGATACCTTGCCCTTTGTCAGTTATGCCGACTGGCTGGCCTGAAACTATAATCTGAATTTAGAGCAGCACTCGCTAGCTAAATGAGTCCGTATGCAAATTAAGTCGTTGCTGGAAAACAATCAGAAATGGTCTGTGAAGATGCGGGAAGGAGATCCCGAATTTTTTCATCGGCTGGCCACTCAGCAACGTCCTGAATTTCTCTGGATTGGCTGCTCTGACAGTCGTGTTCCGGCTAACGAGATTGTTGGGATGATGCCGGGCGAGCTTTTTGTGCACCGTAATGTTGCCAATATGGTGGTAGCTACCGACATGAATTTTCTGTCGGTGCTGCAATACGCAGTGGATGTTTTGGAAGTGAAGCAGATAATTGTGTGCGGCCATCATGGTTGTGGCGGAGTTCGTGCCGCTCTATCGCATCAAGCGCTGGGGCTCATCGATAACTGGTTACGCGCAATCAAGGCTTTGTACCACCAGAGCTTGCCGCTATTTGAAGGACTAGAGGGCGAGGACAGGGTGAACTTGCTCTGTGAGCTCAACGTAATGCGTCAAGTGCGCAACGTTTGTCATACCACGATTGTGCAAAATGCGTGGGCACGTGGGCAGGAGTTGGCGGTACACGGTTGGATCTACGGGTTGCAGGATGGTCTGATCAAAGATCTGGAAACGTCACTGCATTGCCCACAGCAATTAGATGAAACTTTTCTCTACGATGCTTGGATGCAGGAGCCTTGATGTTCCACGATGTAATGTTAAGCAGTGAGGTTTTAGGCCTTCATGTGTTCGAGGGCCCATACCGCTGCTTCTACGCGAGAGCGTAAACCTAGTTTATGCAGCAGATTTTTTACGTGAACTTTCACGGTTCCCTCGGTAATGCCCAGTTTCTGGGCAATCATCTTATTGCTATTGCCCCCTGCGATACTTTTCAGTACCTGACGCTCCCGGTCCGTGAGCTCGAATTCTTGTGTGGAGCTGGGGGCGCGTAGCGCTTGCGCGAGCACGCGGGTAAGCGCCGAACTAACCACAACGATGCCATTCAGTGCATCACGGATCTGCATAATCAGTAGATCTGGCTCCATATCCTTGAGCAAATAACCATCTGCACCGTAGCGCATGGCATCACGTACTTCATCTTCGGCATCCGACACAGTAAAGATCAGTATGGTTCCGCGGTAGCCATTTTGGCGTAGCCGTTTGAGTGTTTCAATGCCATTGAGTTGGGGCATGTTGTTGTCGAGCAGGATGAGGTCGGGCTGCAACGCGGGAACGCAGAGTAGTGCCTCTTCACCATTATTGGCCTCGCCAATCACGGAGAAATCACTTTCCAGCTCAAGTAGCTGACGCATACCACGCCGCATCAGCGGATGATCATCAACTAAAAGTATGGTGTGCTTGATTGATTCGTTCATACAGTAGTTTCCTCGGGGCTCCGGGTTAGGAAGTCGGGGCGGAACTCCAGGTGGACACGGGTGCCTCTGGGGTCGCGGCGCTCGATGCGAAGAGTTCCATGAAGGCTCCGGGCTCGTTCCTCCATGATACCAACGCCGTGGTGATGGCGAGTATCAAAGTCGTGTAATAGCCCTTTGCCGTCGTCTTCAATTATTAGCACGACCATTTCACCTTGTTGATACAGATGTACGGAGGCCTGTTGTGCTCCGGAGTGGCGGGCACAGTTAGACAGTGCCTCGCGCGCAATTTGAAGTAGATGAATCTGTTCGCTGGCGGAGAGGGAAACCGCCAGTGGCTCTGACTCAAGCAGTACGGGGAAGCCGCCATGTTCAGAAAACTCACGAACGGTATTGTCGAGTGCCTGACTTAAGCCACCGTCACCAATTTTCAGACGGAATGTGGTGAGCAATTCACGTAACTGCCGATAGGCACTATTCAGGCCTTCACGAAGCTCCTCACTAACGGATAGGAGCTTCTCGGGGCTCTCTCCGCGCTGGATAAGCGTGTGCAGACGCGCCACCTGAAGTTTCATGTAAGTGAGCGCCTGTGCCAGAGAGTCATGCAATTCACGGGCGATGATGGTGCGTTCGTCGAGCAACACCAAGCGGTAATCACGTTCGCGCTGACGTTCAAGAGAGAGGGCAGTGCCAACAAGATCAGCAAGTGCCTGAATCATGCCAGTTTCCCAGTTGGCGGAAGTCCGGCCATCGGTAAAGTGGGCGCGTAATTCGCCAAGCAAATTTCCTTGATTGCTAACGGGAAAGCTTATTAAGTTATGTTGATGCAGGCGTTCGCAGCCGGCACAGTCATTGCGCGAGCATATTTCGCGTGACTCGTTGCCGTGCAGTGCCAATCTAGGTTCATCCGGGAATTGGGGGTTGTTGCTTAGGCAAAGCGTCAGGCGCAGGCCGGGTAGCAGCGTCTGGAAACGCTCAATTAACTGATCAAGCTGCTTTGCATGAACCTGGTTGGTCGCCAGATCGCGGCTGCTGTTGTAGAGAAGCTCAAGGGCATCATACGCACGTGCCAAGCTTTCAGTTTTTTGGGCGACACGACTCTCCAGTGTGTGATGGGACTGCTCAAGGGCATCAGCCATGGCATTGAAGCTGACTGCCATCTGACCAAGCTCATCGTCAGAGCGATAGCTGACGCGAGCAGAAAGATCTCCTCCTCGGAATCGTTCGGCGACGCTGCCCAGTTCCTCCAAAGGTACGATGACGTTATTTTGTAGTTCATACATGCCGACGATCAGGATGATCATGGTGATAAATAATGCGGTGCCCTGAATGCCTTGTTGCCAGATCTGCTTGCGTTCACTGTGCTGCTGCAGTTGCAAGACAAAACTATCCAGTTCATGAACAAAGCTATCAGCACGACTAAGGAATTGTGGATAGTCCCCGGCCTGAAGGGCTGGCTTGAGTTCGTCTTGCCAACGTTTTTTTAGGTTGGTATAGACCTTGTTCAGGTGTTTATCTTGGTTACCCTCGAGTACCCGGCTGAGCTCATGACTGTGAAGCCGGCGCTCGAGGTCGTTACTTAGGGTATGGATGAGGCTTGGTGAGCTTTTAGCCGCTATGGCCCAACTGGTCTGGTAGGTTTTCATGCGTAATGAGCCGGCCGTATTGATCGCCGCCGCATCATTTTCGCTAAACCAGGCAATCAGCCCCGCACTCAGAGAGCTGGCTAGAGCAAGGATAGCAATCAGGATAACGGCAACACCGGCGCGTGCCGGCAGTGAACTACGCAGCCATTTCCAAAAACTCATGAGCCTACCTCTCCGACTACCCCCAAATAGTTAGGAGGGGGTGTAAGCATAATCCTCAATCACGCTGTTTTATCAACATATTGTTATTTAAGGAGAAAATCTATTTTTTGACTACCTCCTTAGGAGTAGTTGGCGAACTTTTGTATGGCAAGACGCGGCGTGCCTTTTGATGCAGGTCAATGTTCAATTGCGGCATTCGCCTAGTGTGCGCTCAAGGTATCCAGAGGAGATGGCAGTAATGACTGGCCACAGCAAATTGCAACAAGGCATGGTTCTGGGAATGAGTACATTCGCCTTTACCGTCTGCTTCATGATTTGGATGATGTTTGCGATTCTGGGGGTGCCCATCAAGGAGCTTCTGTCGCTGAATGAAACCCAGTTTGGGCTACTTGTAGCTACGCCGGTGCTGACGGGCTCTTTGATTCGCCTGCCCCTCGGCATGCTGACCGACAAGTTTGGTGGCCGCATTGTGTTCTTTGTGCTGATGATGGTATGCGTAATGCCCATCTATTTTATTAGCCACGCGACACTTTACTGGCACTTCTTGGTGCTGGGCCTGTTTGTTGGGTTGGCTGGCGGTTCGTTCTCGGTCGGTATTGCCTATGTCGCCAAGTGGTTTGAAAAGAAGAATCAGGGTTTTGCCATGGGCATCTTTGGTGCCGGCAATGCCGGTGCTGCCGTCACCAAGTTTGTAGCACCTGCGATCATTGCGGCATCCAGCTGGCAGATGGTCCCTAAAGTTTATTCCGCCATTATGTTTATCACTGCATTGCTATTCTGGTTTCTGACCACCGAAGACAAGAGCCACCGCGTCTCGACTTCGGTAACGATGAGAGATCAGTTGCTCGCATTAAAAGACCCAAGGGTGTGGCGTTACTGCCAGTACTACTCAATTGTATTCGGTGGCTATGTGGCGCTGTCGCTGTGGATGACTAAGTACTATGTGAATGAGTATGGTTTCAATTTACAAACAGCCGCATTACTAGCCGCCGCTTTCTCATTGCCAGGTGGCATATTGCGCGCCATTGGTGGCTGGATGTCAGACAAGTGGGGTGCTCATTCGGTGACATGGTGGGTGATGTGGGTGAGCTGGATATGTTTGTTCATTCTGTCGTATCCACAAACTGATTTCACGATCACCACCGTGAATGGCCCGCAGACGTTTCATATTGGCCTGAATGCTTATGTGTTCACCGCGCTGTTGTTTGTCATGGGCGTGGCATTTGCCTTTGGTAAGGCATCGGTCTTCAAGTACATCTCAAACGAATACCCCGACAACATGGGTGTGATCTCCGGCATCGTTGGTCTTGCTGGTGGCTTGGGCGGGTTCGTTCTGCCCATTATGTTCGGTGCTTTGGTCGATATTACTGGTATTCGCTCATCTGCCTTTATGTTGCTTTACGGCGTGGTGTGGGTATCGCTGATCTGGATGTATCTGAGTGAGGTCAGAAAAATTCCGATGATGGGTGAGGGGTCTACCAACCCAATGCCTGCATCCGATAATTGATTTAAAACGGAGATATAAATGTCAACTAAATCAGGTAAACCCGTATCCGGTACTCCTGCCAAGCAGGGCCCGGTGATTACGGACTGGCGGCCCGAAGACAAGACTTTCTGGGCTTCGACAGGTAAGAGTATTGCTTCGCGTAATCTGTGGATATCCATTCCAAATCTGCTACTGGCGTTCTCGGTATGGATGGTCTGGTCGATGGTGACGGTAAAGCTAAATGATGTTGGTTTTAACTTTACTAAAGATGAATTGTTTATGTTGACTGCGTTGCCACCACTGGCCGGTGCTACGTTGCGTATTTTTTACTCGTTTATGGTGCCGGTAGTGGGTGGACGTCGCTGGACGGCTATCACTACAGCCTCACTGATTATTCCGGCGCTGTGGATGGGGTTTGCCGTGCAAAATCCTGAAACGCCCTACAGCACATTTGTGTTGATTGCGCTTCTGTGTGGATTTGGTGGCGGCAACTTCAGTTCTTCGATGGCCAATATTTCATTCTTTTACCCTAAAGCGCAGCAGGGTACGGCGCTGGGCTTGAATGCAGGTCTTGGTAATCTGGGTGTGTCAGTCATGCAGTTCTTGGTGCCATTGGTCATTACGATGGGCATTTTTGGCGCAATGGGTGGCGAACCACAGACCATGATGAAGGATGGTGTTGAGCAGAAGGTTTGGTTACAAAACGCCGGATTTGTTTGGATTCCATTCTTGGTGGTGTGCCTGCTAGCTGCATGGTTTGGCATGAATGATTTAGCCTCTGCTCGTAGCTCTTTTAAGGATCAGGCTGTTATTTTTGGCCAGAAGCACACGTGGCTGATGTGCTGGTTGTACATCGGAACCTTTGGGTCCTTCATTGGGTATTCTGCGGGCTTTGCTATGCTGATGAAAACGCAGTTTCCTGGTATCGACCCAATGAAATTTGCTTTTCTGGGTCCGTTAGTTGGTGCGGTGATTCGTCCAGTGGGTGGATGGCTTTCTGACAAGATCGGCGGCGCCAAAGTAACGTTCTGGAACTTTATTGTAATGATGGCCGCAGTGGTTGGTGTTCTGCAGTTTTTGCCTACGAATGGTGAGGGTGGGAATTTCTGGGGTTTCTTTGCGATGTTTATCGTGCTGTTCGTCACAACTGGAATTGGTAATGGTTCAACTTTCCGCATGATTCCTGTGATCTTCCGTACCCAGAACGATCGTGCCAATGCTGGCAAGGGTAAGGATGCGCAAGATGCATCAATTAGAAAGTCACAGATGGAGTCGGCGGCTGTTCTCGGTTTTTCTGGCGCAATTGGTGCGTATGGTGGCTTCTTTATTCCGATGTCATTCGGTACGTCTATGTCGCTGACCGGAGGGCCTCAAGGCGCGCTATATTGTTTCATTGGTTTTTACATGACGTGTATCTTTGTTACATGGTGGTGGTATTCGCGTAAAAATGCAGAGATGCCCTGCTGATTTTTTGTGCTGAATACTGAGTTTTGAACTAAAGTTTTTGCGACAGGATGGAGAGAGATCTTCGTCCCAGCCCAAGAGGAAAGAAATAATGAGCCATCTGCTTGATCAATTGCGCTTCTTTAAACGAAAGCAAGGCGAGTTTGCCGACGGTCACGGTGAAACCCGTAAAGAGTCCCGTGAATGGGAAGATGTGTATCGCGCTCGCTGGCAATACGACAAGATTGTGCGCTCTACCCATGGCGTGAACTGTACGGGTTCATGTTCGTGGAAAATTTATGTAAAGAACGGCCTGATTACTTGGGAAACCCAGCAAACGGATTACCCGCGTACACGGCCAGATCTGCCTAATCATGAGCCTCGTGGCTGCCCGCGTGGGGCCAGTTATAGCTGGTACATCTACAGTGCCAATCGCCTGAAGTATCCGAAGGTGCGTAAGCCGCTGCTGAAGCTGTGGCGCGAAGCCCGTGCCACCATGGCGCCAGTGGATGCGTGGAAGAGCATTGTTGAAGATAAAGCTAAGGCGGAGTCCTACAAGAGCAAGCGTGGTCTTGGTGGCTTTGTGCGCTCAACTTGGGATGAAGTAAACGAAATCATCGCGGCCGCCAATATCCACACCATCAAAGACTATGGTCCTGACCGCGTTGTTGGTTTCTCTCCGATTCCTGCTATGTCCATGGTCAGTTATGCCGCTGGCTCGCGCTACCTGTCACTGATTGGTGGTGTTTGCTTAAGCTTCTACGACTGGTATTGCGATCTGCCACCGGCATCCCCGATGGTGTGGGGCGAGCAGACGGATGTGCCAGAATCAGCTGACTGGTACAACTCCAACTACATCATTGCTTGGGGCTCCAACGTACCGCAGACGCGTACTCCAGATGCTCACTTCTTCACGGAAGTTCGCTACAAGGGCGCAAAAACAGTATCGGTTACTCCAGACTATTCTGAAGTCGCTAAGCTGACCGATCTCTGGCTGAACCCAAAGCAGGGTACTGATGCGGCGATGGCGCAAGCGTTCAATCATGTGATTTTCAAGGAATTCCACCTTGATAAGCCGAGCGAATACTTCACGGATTATGTGCGTCGCTACACCGATTTGCCGATGTTGGTGCTGTTGGAAGAAAAGGGTGAGGGCTATCAGCCAACTCGTTTCTTGCGCGCCTCTGATCTTGCTGGAAATTTGGGTCAGGAAAATAATCCAGAATGGAAAACTATTGCCTTTGATAGCAAAACGGGTCAGATGGTGTCGCCGCTCGGTTCCATCGGGTATCGCTGGGGTGAATCTGGCAAGTGGAATATTGAAGCACGCGAAGGTCGTGAAGGACGAGATACCGAACTGCAACTCTCGTTGATCGACGGAGAATCTAACGCGGTAGAAGTTGCGTTCCCTTATTTTGGTGGCACGCTTCATGATTATTTCCAGCACGCCGAAGGCGAAGCAATTCAGTATCGCCGCGTACCAAGCCGTAAGTTGACGCTGGCCGATGGTCGCACCGTACGTGTGGCAACGGTATTTGACGTCAGTGCTGCCGGCCTGAGTATTGATCGTGGTTTGGGTGGCAGCAATGTGGCTCGTGACTATGATGATGCCAGCGTACCGGGCACACCTGCATGGCAGGAACAGATCACCGGTGTTAGCCGCGAAAAAGTAATCCAAGTGGCACGTGAGTTTGCTGACAATGCTGACAAGACTCATGGCAAGTCCATGATCATTGTTGGTGCGGCAATGAATCATTGGTACCACATGGACATGAACTACCGTGGCCTCATCAACATGTTGATGCTGTGCGGTTGCGTTGGTCAAAGTGGTGGTGGCTGGGCTCACTATGTGGGACAAGAAAAACTGCGCCCACAATGCGGTTGGTTGCCTCTGGCCTTTGGTTTGGACTGGATGCGGCCGCCTCGCCAGATGAACGGTACCAGCTTCTTCTATAACCACTCGTCGCAGTGGCGTCACGAGAAGATGAATGTTCACGAGATTCTTTCTCCTCTCGCGGATAAGTCAAAGTTCCCAGAGCATATGCTCGACTACAATATTCGTGCAGAACGTGCAGGTTGGTTGCCAAGTGCGCCCCAGCTTAATCGAAATCCATTGCATATCTGCCGTGAGGCGGCTGCCAAGGGAATGACACCGAAGGATTATGTTGCACAGTCTTGGGAAGATGGCTCACTGCGCTTCTCCTGCGAGCAGCCGGATAATCCCGTTAACTTCCCCCGCAATATGTTCATTTGGCGCTCCAACTTGCTGGGCTCCTCCGGCAAGGGTCACGAGTACATGCTTAAGTACTTGCTTGGCACGCCAAAGCATGGGGTGTTGAATGAAGATAGCGGCAAGAGGGGCGGTCTCAAGCCAACAGATGCCGAGTGGGTAGAGGATGGTGCAATTGGCAAACTGGATCTGGTGACAACACTGGATTTCCGTATGTCATCTACTTGTGTGTATTCCGATATCGTTCTGCCAACGGCAACGTGGTACGAAAAAGACGACATGAATACGTCTGATATGCACCCGTTCATTCATCCATTGTCGGCCGCAATCGACCCTGCGTGGGAATCCCGTTCTGACTGGGAAATCTACAAAGGCATTGCCAAGAAGTTTTCTGAATTGTCAGAAGGCGTGCTAGGGGTAGAGCAGGATCTGGTAACAATGCCGCTGTTGCACGATACCACTGGTGAGCTCGCTCAGCCGTTTGGTGGCACAGACTGGAAGACGGACGGTGTTGCTCCGGTGCCAGGCAAGAATGCACCGAATATTGTCGTGGTGGAGCGTGACTATCCCAATACCTACAAGAAGTTCACTTCACTTGGGCCTCTGCTCGAGAAGTTGGGTAATGGTGGCAAGGGCATTAACTGGAATACCGATGACGAAGTTAAGTTCCTTGGTCAGCTGAATCATCAGGTGCTAGAGCCTGGTATCAGTGAGGGTCGTCCACGTATCGAGTCTGCTATTGATGCTGCTGAAGTAATCTTGTCGCTCGCGCCAGAAACAAATGGTCATGTGGCCGTGAAAGCATGGGAAGCACTGTCCAAGTTTACGGGCCGTGATCACAAGCATCTGGCCGCTGGTAAAGAACACGAAGCGATCCGCTTCCGTGATATTCAGGTCCAGCCGCGCAAAATTATTTCCAGCCCAACGTGGTCAGGCTTGGAAGATGAGCATGTTAGCTACAACGCTGGCTATACCAATGTGCATGAGATGATTCCATGGCGCACCATTACAGGACGTCAGCAGTTCTATCAGGATCATCCGTGGATGCAGGCCTTTGGTGAGCAGCTGATGAGTTATCGGCCGCCAATCAATACCCGCACCACTGAATATGTGAAGGGTAAGAAGCCTAACGGCAATACCGAGATCGTGCTGAACTGGATTACGCCGCATCAGAAGTGGGGTATTCATAGCACCTATTCTGACAACCTGATTATGCTGACGTTGAGTCGTGGTGGCCCCATTGTGTGGGTATCAGAAATCGATGCGAAGAAGGCTGGCATCGAGGATAACGATTGGATCGAATGCTTCAATGCCAATGGCGCATTGACTGCTCGTGCAGTGGTTAGTCAGCGAGTCAAAGAAGGCATGGTGATGATGTATCACGCTCAGGAACGTATCGTGAACGTGCCTGGTAGTGAAATGACCGGAACCCGTGGTGGACATCATAATTCGGTGACACGTGTGGTGATGAAGCCAACACACATGATCGGCGGTTATGCCCAGCAGGCATACGGCTTTAACTACTACGGTACAGTGGGTTGCAACCGCGATGAGTTTGTTGTGTTGCGTAAGATGAGCAAAGTGGATTGGCTGGACGGCTCCGATACGGATGCACTGCCACAGCCCCTGCCAACCAGTATTGATTGAGGAGCGATGTAATGAAGATTCGTTCACAGGTAGGAATGGTACTGAATCTGGACAAGTGCATCGGCTGTCACACCTGCTCGATCACCTGTAAGAATGTCTGGACCAGTCGTGAAGGTATGGAGTACGCGTGGTTCAATAACGTGGAAACCAAGCCCGGCATTGGCTACCCGAAAGAGTGGGAAAACCAAGATAAGTGGAAGGGTGGCTGGATACGTAACGCCGATGGTTCGATCAATCCGCGTATCGGTGGCAAGTTCCGTGTGTTGGCTAATATTTTTGCCAACCCGGATCTGCCAGTAATCGATGATTACTACGAGCCGTTTGATTTTGACTACCAGCACCTGCACACCGCGCCGGAAGTAAAGCATCAGCCAACCGCGCGTCCGCGTTCGGCTATTTCTGGCAAGCGCATGGAGAAGATCGAGTGGGGTCCAAACTGGGAAGAAATTCTCGGGAGCGAATTCGCCAAGCGTCGTAAGGATAAAAACTTCGATCAAATACAGGCCGATATTTATGGTGAGTATGAAAATACTTTCATGATGTATTTGCCGCGTCTTTGTGAGCACTGCCTAAATCCAACGTGTGCGGCAGCCTGCCCAAGCGGTGCGATTTACAAGCGTGAAGAAGACGGTATTGTTCTGATTGATCAGGAAAAATGCCGCGGCTGGCGTATGTGCATCAGCGGCTGTCCGTACAAGAAGATTTATTACAACTGGAAGAGCGGAAAATCAGAAAAGTGCATTTTCTGTTACCCGCGTATCGAAGCCGGTATGCCGACAGTGTGTTCGGAAACCTGTGTCGGTCGTATCCGGTATTTGGGCGTGTTGCTGTATGACGCAGACCGTATTCATGAAGTGGCAAGCACGCCAAATGAGCACGATCTGTACCCAATGCAGCTAAGCATGTTCCTCGACCCGAATGATCCTAAGGTCATTGCTCAGGCACGCAAAGATGGCATTCCGGACTCCGTACTCACGGCGGCGCAGCAGTCGCCTGTGTATAAGCTGGCAGTGGACTGGAAATTGGCTCTGCCACTTCACCCAGAATACCGCACGCTGCCGATGGTGTGGTATGTGCCACCACTGTCGCCTATTCAGAATGCAGCAGAGGCAGGCAAGGTTGGTATGAATGGCATCCTGCCAGACGTCGATAGCCTGCGTATTCCGATTCGCTATCTGGCCAATCTACTCACCGCGGGTGACGAGAAGCCGGTCAAGTTGGCTCTCAAGCGCCTGCTGGCGATGCGTGCCTACAAGCGTGCACAAAATGTTGAAGGAATCGAAAACCTGGAAGTGCTGAAGGATGTTGACCTGACCAAGGCTCAAGCCGAAGACATGTACCGCTATCTTGCCATCGCCAACTACGAAGACCGCTTTGTTATTCCGACGGCACATCGTGAAGAAGCCATGAGTGAGGCATTTGCTGAGCGTAACGGGTGTGGATTCAGCTTTGGTAGTGGTTGCAGCGGTTCATCAGAGGTCAATATGTTTGGCGGCAAAAAGGCCAATCGTCGTGATGTGCTGAAGACTGTCCAGCTCTGGGAGGACTAAAGATGAAAATCCTTAAAGTTATCTCCCTGCTGTTGGACTATCCAGACAATGCTCTGCGTGAAAACCAGGCGGAACTTGAGGCGGCCATTGCGGCCGCCCGCGAGATTTCCCCGGCGATGCGTCAGTCCTTGCAAGGGCTGTTGCAGCGTCTGTCGACCGTCGAGTTGATGGATGTGCAGGAGGCTTACTCCGAGCTCTTCGAACGCGGTCGCACGCTGTCATTGCTGCTTTTTGAGCACGTGCATGGTGAATCGCGCGACCGTGGCCAAGCCATGGTTGATCTCATGGGTCAATACGAAGAAGCAGGCTTTGCCATCGGCGTAAAAGAGCTGCCTGATTATATTCCGCTGTATCTGGAGTATCTCGCCAGTCGTGAGGATGCCGAAGCGCGTGAAGGGCTGGCAGATGTTGAGCATCTACTGGCGCTGCTTGCGGCTCGCTTGGATGAGCGCAGCTCTGATTATGCCGCTTGTCTGCGTGCACTTTTGCAAATTGCGGGCGCAGATGAGAAAGCAGCCGTTGAAGAAGTGCGTGAGCAGGTATCAGCAGAAGTGCGTGACGACAGTTTGGAAGCACTTGATGCCGAGTGGGAAGAGGAAATGGTGACCTTCCTCAATGGCGACAAGAACTCAAGCTGTGGTACGTCGGCTGGCGCAAATGGCAAAGCACGTGAAGATGTGGCGGTGCCGGTGCACTGGGTAGATTTTAAGCAATCGGCTGCGCCAGCAGGCAAGGCATAGGAGACAGACATGTCCAATTTTAATTTTCTGTTGTTCGGGGTCTATCCCTATGTGGCACTGGCTATCTGCCTGATTGGCAGCTGGGCACGCTTTGATTTGTCTCAGTACACATGGAAAACGGGTTCTAGCCAGATGCTCAGTAACAAGGGCATGCGGGTCGCCAGCAATATGTTTCACGTTGGCATCCTGTTCATTCTGGCAGGCCATTTTGTGGGTCTTTTGACTCCACATGCGGTCTACCATCATGTGATCAGCACAGAGAACAAGCAGTTGTTGGCCATGGTATCTGGCGGCATTTTTGGCGTGATCTGCCTGATTGGCTTGCTCATGCTGATCGTGCGTCGTATGACGGATGCGCGCGTACGTGCGAGCTCCAGTACATCTGACATTCTCATCCTGTGGGTGCTGTTAGCTCAGCTTTGCCTCGGTCTGCTGACCATTGTGGCGTCCGCCAACCATATGGATGGCTCCGTCATGGTCATGCTGGCCGATTGGGCTCAGAGCATAGTGACCTTGCAACCAATGGTTGCGGCTGAGTCGATTGCTCCGGTGAGCTTGGTGTACAAGCTGCATGTGGTGCTCGGCATGACACTGTTCGTGCTGTTCCCCTTTACCCGTTTGGTGCACATGGTTAGTGCGCCAGTGTGGTACTTGGGGCGTCGCTACCAGATCGTACGCCAGAAGGGTTGAGCCGTTTGTCTGTAGGAGGAGCGCATCATGAGTAATGCCACAATTATTGCTACCAGTGAGCAAGAATGGCCCCATATTCGCATCAATGGTGTGACGCTGGATCAGGAAGCCATTGCACAGGAGATGCAGTATCACCCGGCGGGCAGTCGACAGGAGGCAGTGTTCCTGTCGTCTCAGTCGCTGGTGATCCGCACTTTGCTGCAGCAGCGTGCGGCTGAGCTTGGGATAGCGGTGACTCCCGTATCAGATGAAACCGAGGAAGAGGCTGTAATTCGTACTCTGATGGAGCAGGAAATTAACCTGCCCGAAACAGATGCAGAAAGCGTGCAGCGTTTTTTCGATGCAAATCCTGAGCGCTTTACGTCGCCCCCGCTGGTGGCTGCACGGCATATACTGCTGGCAGCTGATCCGAGTGACCCGGATGAGCGTAGTCAGCAGCAGGATGCGGCACTGGCACTGATTGCTCGTTTGCAGCAGGGAGAGGACTTTACTCGGCTGGTAACGGAGTACTCAGCATGCCCGTCAAAGGCGCAGGGTGGAGCACTAGGTCAGATCAGCAAGGGTCAGACAGTGCCGGAGTTTGAGCGCCAACTGTTGCGTCTGCCGCTGGGCTTGGCAACTCAGCCTATCGAGTCACGTTACGGATTCCATATTGTTTGGGTGGATCTGCGCGTTGACGGTGAGGCGTTGCCATTTGCCGTGGTAGAAAATCGCATTCGTGCTGAGCTGGGTCAGCGTGTCTGGCATAAAGCAGTGGTACAGTACTTACAAACGCTGGTAGGTGCTGCTCGTATCGAAGGCATCGAGCTGCAGGGGGCTACTTCCCCCTTGTTGCAGTAAGCGAAAACCTTTTTTCTCACAAGGAAAAGTTGTCATGAGCAATGTTGGGTTACGTGATGGGCAAGGTCGTCTGGTTGACTATCTGCGCCTGTCTGTGACGGATCGTTGCGACTTTCGCTGTGTGTATTGCATGGCAGAGGACATGACATTTTTGCCCCGCAATCAGGTGCTGTCGCTCGAAGAAATTCATCGAGTGGCTCGCCTGTTTGTTGGTTTGGGGGTTGGCAAGATTCGCCTCACCGGAGGAGAGCCTCTGGTGCGCAAAGGCATCGTGGGTCTATGCGAGCGTATCTCGGCGCTGCCAGGATTACGCGAGCTGGTGATGACCACCAATGGCTCGCAACTGACTAAGCTCGCTACGCCACTCGCACGTGCGGGTGTAAAGCGACTCAATATCTCACTCGACAGCCTCAATCCACTCAAGTTCCGTACCATTACGCGCACAGGCGACCTTAATCAGGTATTAGCCGGCATTGATGCGGCACGTGATGCAGGCTTCGAGCGCATCAAACTCAATAGCGTCATAATGAAGGGCCGTAATGATGATGAAGTAAAAAATCTGGTCGACTTTGCGATTGCACGTGAAATTGACATTAGCTTTATTGAAGAAATGCCGCTAGGCCATGTTGGGCGTTCTCGTGGCGAAGCATTTTTTTCTAGCGATGAAGTGCGAGATCTAATTACCCCTCACCATGAGTTAGGTGAGAGTGCCGCCAGCAGCGATGGCCCGGCACGGTATCAGTCGCTATTGCAGCACCCTCGTACCCGCATTGGTTTCATTTCGCCGCACAGCCATAATTTTTGCAGTACGTGTAATCGTGTTCGCCTCACCGTTGAGGGGCGCCTTTTACTGTGCCTGGGGCATGAAAATTCAGTCGATTTGCGCGAATTACTGCGACTTCATGCTGATGATGATGGCCCCTTGCTGGATGCTGTACAGTCAGGGCTGCAACGTAAGCCCGCTAAGCACGAGTTTTCATCCGAAGGTGATGTGCAGATTGTTCGTTTCATGAATGCCAGTGGAGGGTGATTAATGATGCGGAGTGCAGGGATGCATCCATTATGGCTAGATCACTCCGATGGACAGTCAGTCTACTTTCAGCCTGTGCGTATTCAGAGAGTGATTGAAGCGGCGGGGTTGGCATCAGGGGAGTTCGGGGAAGATATTGCTCAGATGCTAGCGCGTGAAGTGCTTACTCATCTTCCTGATGGGGGGCATATCCGCATTGAACGAGTAGAGGACCAGATTGAGAAAGTGCTGCTGGAGTCTGGGTATCACGCAACGGCTCGGCTTTGTATTCTTTTTCATTCCCTATGTGCGGCGGAAACTCGTCCAGCAACTCAGCATGCCATGGATGTCATGAATACATTTATGGCCGCATCACGATAGTGAAGTGAATAAACTCCTTCTTTGGTTTCTTCTTGTGTAGCAAGTTAGATACTACTGATGTTGATCATGCGTGGTGAGTTGCCTGTATTGTCGGCAACCGCACTGCCGGCAGAGACATTGTCACTGGATGCATGATTACCATTATCACCAAATTCATTCAGCAAATTATAAACGCTAGGAATGCGTATAGTGCGTCCGTGAATCTCGATTAGGCCTGCGGTACGTAGCCGCGCCATGATGCGTGACAGTGTTTCAGGTTGCATCGAAAGGCGCGCAGCAATCAAGCGCTTTGGTAGCTCTAAATCGATATCAGCACTTTCTACAGAGCGGTCATCCAAGCGCTGTATCAAGAACAAGGCAAAGCGCTGTGTGGCATTCTGGAGCGTGAGCGTTTCCAGTTCACCCAGTCGCTGGTGCAAACGCACACTCATGTGGCCTAACAGATGCAAACAGCTTTGCGGGTTCTCCTGCAGTAACTGCAGCATCAGGCGATTTGGAAGGCTAACCAGATGTACCGGTTCTAATGTTTCAGCGCAAACCGGAAAAATAGATTTCTGCATAAACATCACGGCCTCGGCAAATGTTTGCCCAGGGTGAATGATTTCCACTACTTTCTCTTGGCCATCAGCAGAGATACGAAACAGCTTTACACGGCCCTTGAGAACGATAAAGAAACGATCAGCGTCCTGACCCTGTCGAATCAGAAGTGCGCCAGTGTCATGGCTGGATTCTTGAGCAGAAGCCAACATGCGTTCTTGTGCCACTGTATCCAGATGATGGATCAGCGGATTATGCAGGATCAGCCGACGGGTATCGGGAGACTGAATCATGATGTCTTACCCTGCGCACAGTGCCGACAAGAGATGCCGACTTCAATTGTGCCATCTATCTTAATGATACCCTTCGAGGTGCTCGTGATGAATACCTAAATTGGTGGGTCATGGTGAGTATGTTCACAACGATGAGCCTTTCAAGGCCTATGGCAGAGTCGCAGAGTCGCAGAGTCGAAATTGGAGTGTTTGGGAGGGCGCAGAATTACTGATAACCCATGTTACAGTAATGGTCTTTGGGTAAAAAAGTAATGTGTAAGTAGTTGGAAATGAAGCTCATTATTTCCAATTTGCAGAGCAGTGGATTAGCATAAAGGCCTCCGTAACATGCTGCTGCTAAAACAGGATATTAATGATGAAAACTACCAATCTGATTCTCGCCACTGCGCTCGCCACACTGCTCGCCGCCTGCGGCGGAAATGAGAAAGCCACAGAAGCTGCTGATGCAGCTGCAACTGTCGAGGCAGTTGTTCCTGAAGAGGCGGTTGTTGTTAATGAGCAGGGTGAAAGTATTTACAAGAAGGTGTGTGCGATGTGTCACGCTGCCAATGTAGCGGGCGCACCAAAGCCAGGCGATAAGGCGGACTGGGAGCCACGTATGGCTCAGGGCATAGAGACGTTGCATAAGCATGCAATTGAAGGCTTTACCGGCACGAAGGGCATGATGCCTGCTCGTGGTGGCAGTCCTGCCCTGACAGATGATGAAGTGAAATCAGCAGTAGATTACATGGTTGCCAAGTCGAAGTAATTTTCGATTAACGCATCGTGCAATAAAAAAATGGAGGCCAATTGGCCTCCATTTTTTTATCCCCTAACGGGGCAAGAGCAAAACAACGGTAGTGCAGGGTAAGGCCTATCGGCTAATCAAACGTGAGGGACTTCCGATAGCAATGGGTCAACAAGGAGTGCTCGGAGAACCGCTGCCAAATTGTCTTCTGCCGTTGCAGTGACCTTGGTCAGCGGGTCAGCAATCACACGGCCATCAGCCAGATGGAGGTGATTAGGGTACGTGGACAGCTCTGAGTGAGTCGGTGCGGTATCAATACCTAGCTCCGGTGCATCAGCTTCGATGCTGGTACGCCAACGTAGTGAATAAGCATCGTGGGCGGCATAGCGAATGGCAAGAACAACACCATTATTGAGTGTCAGTGTCAGTGCATCCTGAGTGAGCTGTGCAGGAGTGGCAAGATGTGCCGAAAACGCCTGTTCGACGAATGCCAGCAGCGAGGAGTGAGTATCCATCAACGATTAACCTCTTTCACCAAGCCCGCCATGACTTGACGAGCGGCTTGCTGTGTATCGGACAGAATACGGGCAGCCAGATAGTGCTCGTAGGCCGGATGCTCGGCGATAGCGCCAGTGCGAATATTATCTAATAAATCGGCCTCGTCAGAGACATTCATGGCGCTCAGCACCATGCGCCGGTTTTCCCGGCTTTCGTACATCAGGCGCGCGACCAAGGAGAGCTCCATGGCCTGATCTGCGGACAGTTCGTCGTAAATTGTGCTCATGATGCTTCCTTACATTGAGTGGTCGTGCAGCGCACCACCGTCAAGGCTTACCTGGTCGGCCTCAACCTCTCCAAAACGCAGCACTTTGCCGCCATTGGCTTGGGCGAATGCCTGGGCATCAGCCATTGTAGAAAATGAGGCGATGGTGGGGCCCATAGAGCCTGTCTTATTAGAGCCAATAACATAAGTGGCTGTTTTCGCATCTATCCATTGCCCAACCGGTTTGATCCAGTCGGCCTTACCCATGTCCTGCACATAAATAGCAGTAATTTTTCGTGCTTGCTGTGGGTTGAGAACGGTATTAAACATTTCCACGGTGTCACAGAAATAATCTGGTGTTTCCTGACCATCGTAATGAATTTGTGCCTTGGGGCCGGGGTGCTCGGAAAGCAACATGCCATCTAGTGAACAGCTGGTGCCGGGATCAATCTCGACTGGGGTGACGGCAAGGTTTTTTCCGCTATTGCCATCGCAAGCGGCAAGAAGGCCGACAGTACACAACGCCATCAGGGTGTGGCGGAGCCCGAACAGTCGTGATGCGTGACTTTCTACTTTCATTGTAATGGACATGGTTGTACTCATAATTTTAGAAAAGTGAACGTACAGATTTACTGACGAAATTTCCATGCTGCAATCGAAAGTGGCAATGCAATCCATGCCAGCATGACTAAGCCAAGAAGCCATGGCTTGGCGAGTGCGGGCGGAAATACGGTGGCCAGTCCATAAATATTGCGGACATCATCAAACGTAAAGATATTCAATATACGAAAGACATCTGCAGGGTTAAGCAGCAAGAGGTAGGGAAAAACATCACCACCCCATTGCCCGCCACTGGCAACCAGTGCACCGAGTAGAAGCAGATCAAATACCAGTACAAAGAAAAACCAAAGTCCTATGGCCAGTCCCGAGGCACGGGTACGGTCGGTCGCAAATACGGATAGCATCACGGCAAGGCTGAGAAAAGTGCAGCCCAGAAGTACTGAGCTCAGCATGAAGCCAACGTAATGAAAGAGAGCAGCAAGATCGAAACGCGTGGACAGAATAATCGCCACAAGACCAAAGCCAGCCACAGTAGAAAAAGTCAGTGCGCCTGCAAGGCCCAGATATTTCCCCAGCAAAAGTTCGAAGCGCGTGATCGGCATGGACAGCAATAAATCCAATGATCCTCGTTCGCGCTCACCCACAATGGCATCGAAGCCCAGGATAAGGGCAATCAGCGGGATCAAATAGATCACTAGGCTAACGAGGCTGGCGATAATGACTTCAATGGAGTTAAGGCCGACAGAGCCTTGCTGGGCTGAGCCAAAGTACGCAATAACCAATGCGAAGACAGTAAAGACCAGCGCGACGGCAAGTACCCAGCGGTTGCGAATACGATCCCAGAATTCCTTGCCGGCAATGGTGAAGACTTGTGAGAGTTCCATGGCTGCCCCTTAATCCGAAAAGCCGAAGAACACATCTTCGAGTGAGGGTTCACGTACGGTGATATCGCGAACCTTGTCATTGAGTGCAGCAAGCGCAGTAATAACGGCCATCTTGGAATCACGAGGGCACTGCACTGCTAAGCAATCATCACGTATCTCAATGGCGCCAATTGGCAGGTGGCTGAGGGCAGTACGAATGGCATCAACATCGTCCGGGGCTACCCGAATGTTGAACCATAAAGGCAAGTGCATCTGTTCCCGCAAAGCGGATACGGTACCCAGCGCCTGCACCTTCCCAGTCGCCATGATGGCCAGCCGATCAACGCGCTCCTGTATTTCTGCCAGGATGTGCGAGGTGATAACCATGGTGACGCCTTCATCCTTGAGCTGACGCAGAATGGCGTAGAAGTTGCGAATGGCTTCGGGGTCGAGCCCGGTGGTGGGTTCGTCGAGAAACAGGATGGCAGGGTTACCCAGCATTGCCTGAGCAATACCAAGACGCTGACGCATGCCTTTCGAGTATTCGCGAACACGACGATGCGCGGCCTTGGTAAGGCCCACTAGATCAAGCACGCGCTGCGTATCACCGGGAGGAACGCCCTTAAGTTTGGCGAAGAAATGCAGGGTCTCAAGGCCGGTCAGGTTGTCATACAGCACGATGTTTTCTGGCAGATAACCAATCTTGCGCCGGATACTGCGAAAGTTACCATCCCCTACATTGGCGCCATCAATACGGATGCTTCCTGATGTCAGTGGAATCAGACCAAGCATCATCTTAAACATGGTGCTTTTGCCCGCGCCGTTATGGCCAATCAGGCCAAAAACTTCGCCGCGTTGTATATCAAGATCAACGCCATCAACGGCATGAATAGAACCGTAATGTTTGTGGACGCCCTGCGCGATAATAACCGGCATGTCCGACTTATCGCGATTGCTGAAAGTATTTACCACGCCATTGGCTCCATTCTTCAGTGTGCGGTTTCATCTTGGGGTGTGGATCAATAATGCTGGGTGCCCGCAGCAGCGGAAATTGCCGAGCAACTAGATGGAGCGTTTCCACCGCAGGACTGGCCAGTAATAATTTCATCATCGGATGCCGCCATGATAGGCGATCAATAAGATCGTTGGCTTCGTAGGGGACATCGCCCACGTGATCGCCATTCCGATCCCAGCCCGCATAGTTGCTCCAGTAATTGCCTTCTTTTTCGCCCCATATCATGTCTTTTGCCGCGATATAACGAATTTGCTCGCGATTGGCGATGAAGTCATTGCCTTCGACAACATTGTTTATTGAGCCGGCCCAGAGATGGATGCCAACAACATTATCGATGATGGCATTGTTGCGCAGTTGGTTGTATTCGGCATCGTAAATGAAGAAGCCGCGCTGATTGCCGGCAACAATATTATTCTCGATCACCGAATCCTGAATGGTTCGCAACATGATGCCGTGATCGGAGTTGCCCCACGCACGGTTGTAGCGCACGATTTGGTCGCGCACTTCCATCAATGCCAGCCCGCCTCGGTTATTCCACGTGTCATTGTATTCCCAGATATTGCGGAACGACGTCATGTAGTGCGTTCCATAACGGCTGTGGTGCAGCTTGTTGCCACGGAATAACGCGTCGTGGGAAACATCAACATAAATGGCATCGCGCACAAAGCTGATGTTGTTGCCGATGATGCGGGCATAGCGTGTGTTGTAAAGTTGGATGCCATTCCCGCGCTTGGGGGAGCTGAAGTCGCGCTTGCCGGTGATGATGTTATTTTCAATCAGGACATGATTGGCTTTTTCAATCCACAGCCCGAACAAGGTATAGCTGAAGTCGCAATGGCGTACCACGGCATAATGTGAGCCAGGATAAATATAGATGCCAGCATGCTGGTGAAGGGTATCGCCGCCAGAGTTGGCAATGATGAAGCCTTCAATAGTGACGTTCTCAGATTTGACGCTAATGGTGTTAGCGATAAGCTCGCCGTCAATCGTCGGGCGTCCAATGCCGCGTAATGTCAGCGGTTTTTCAATTAGCAGATGGCCAGGATATAGGCCATACGACACTTCAATAGTATCGCCGGGCGCTGCACGATCAATGGCTGCCTGAATAGATTCACCCGAGGCAACGTGTAAGGTCAGGGCGGCGGCCTGTGTCGTGCAGACACATAGCAGGCAGGTAAATAATAAAGCACAGGCGCGGTGGAGTGCCGCGCCGAGGTGAAGCGTCATTGCCCAGTATCCTTTTACATCACCAGCAAGCCAGCTGATTTCAGACCAAGGAACAGAATGGCACCAATCAGCAAATTCTTGAAGCCTACATAACAGATCATGTCCATTACGCTGGCTTCACGATAATGCTGTCCCCACCAAGGGCCTTCCTTTACGTAACGTTTGGATGCCAGACGCACAATGACTTCGAAGAGGCTCCAGCCGAACCACCAGCCGATGATGGCGCCGGAAGTCAGATAGCCCATCGACGCGAGTACCCAAACCACGGTAGCTGCAGCGGCCAATGCGAGTCCGGCGCTTTGTATCACTTTTGATTGCTGGAACCCACGGTAACTCCAAGGCCACAGGTGGTCCCATGCTTCAGCGATAAGGCGGATGACTAGGTTGCCTTGCTGTTCATAAGACGGGTGCGCTGGAGCGGTCAGCATGCGTGGGTCGACTATTTTTACGACATTGCGAACAGGGGCTACCTCGTCCTCTAGCATGACCAGAGGAATGAAATAACCATTGGCATCAATAGCGGTCAGTGGCAGGCCTTTTTTGTCACGACGTTTACGTTCCTGAACCAGCGGTGGGCAGGCATGGTCATCGGTATACATCACCATGCAATCCAAGCAGAGCATGCATTCGCGCTGGTCAATACGGCCGTCATCATCAATGGCTAAGGAGCCGCAGCCTTTAGCGCAAGCTTTGCAGGTATCACATTCTTGTTTGCGCTTGAGTCCAAACCAACGGAAGGTGGTGGGCATGGCCAAGCCTGCTCCGAGCGGGCACAGGTATTTACAGAACGGCCGCTCGGTGAAGATTGCCAAGCCAATAAGGCTGGCTGCGAAAAGTGTGTAGGGCCAGCTACGGTTGAGCAGGCCAACCAAGAAAGTAGTCTTGAATGGTTCAACTTCGGCCAGTTGCTCAGCCAGTCCCATTGAGAATAGCGAGACGGCTAGGAGCCCGAAGAAAATAACGTATTTCACCCACTTCAGGCGGTTGTGCAGCGCCATTGGTAACATGAATTGAAAACGTTTTAGTCCAACCACGTTGCCAATTTTGTAGAGCAGTTCTTGGAGTGAGCCGAAAGGGCATAGCCAACCGCAGAACAGTCCGCGGCCCCAGACAAATACCGTAACGGCAATAAAAACCCAGAACAGAAAAATAAAGGGATCAGAAAGAAAAAGCTCCCATTCCCACCGAAACAGTAAAGAGTGAAACCAAGTGAGTACTTGCGTGATGGAGGGCTGAGCCATCAAGTGGAAGCCAATAAAGAAAATACTGAGTATCCAGAATACGTACTTGAAGCCATCAACAGGCCATTTGTTTTTGCGTGTGGACAGCCGTGTCAGCTTGTTACGCAGGGCATAGACAACTGCCACCACGATGAGCAGGGCGGAAAATAAAAATATTTCCACCGCACGAGATTTCCAGACCTTAACCCAAGGGGCATCTGGCTTGATGATGGTGGGGCGGCCGCCTTGCAGGTAGCTCGCGGGCAGCCAATATTCTTTGTCAAAGTTAACGAAGGTACGGGCGCCAGTTTCACGGTCAACACGGTTGCCGAGAAAGATAAACTTGAACGGAAACGCGCCAGAGAAAGAGGGCGAGCGCACGATGAAAATGCCCGACTCGGTAAAAGACGGCGCGTTGGCGGCGGCAATTCCGTAAAGATTGAAGTAGTCGGTGTCGCGGAACGTAAAGGTATCCTGTCCTTGGCGCACTTGTACCCGGTCATAAATACCGCCGCGTACAAACCCCGAGCCCTTGAATGACTCGATACCTGCCGTACGGATCACAAAAATGGCATGTTCACCCGGCTTGAGGCGCGCCATCAGATCATCCCAACCTTTTTTGCCCAGAATGGCTTGGCCAATGCCGGGGTGGTTGAGATAACCAAACCAGAGATCAATGAAAGGTTCCGGGCCGCGTGGGAGCCCTACCTGCTCAGGCTTGACGGTCAGGTGTTGAACGGCCCCTTCCTTGACCAGCGTATCCCAATCCAGTGTGTTGGTGCTTTCTACAAATGTTGCTTGAGGCCGGATCTCCGGCTTCAGAATGCCGACTTGACGTGCAACTGCAGCACCAGAGGTCATCATTACCTGATTTTGAGCGATGACGGTGACAGTAGCGCCAGAGATAGCATCTAGCCCAATCATGTCTTCTTCGGGACGGGATTGACCGATCTCGATATTGTCACCGACAAACTTGCCCAGATACTGATTGTTGAAATTGATCAGTTGGGACTCAGGGATGCCGAGCAACAGAATAGGTTCGGAGTGCTTGAGCACCTTAACGCCAACAAAGTGCCCTGTCGGATCAATGCCGATGAGGGTGACCACGGGCTTGCCGGAGTAGGCCGGGGTGTCCGTGATGTCGGTAGACAGCATGACGTAGCCGATCAGCTTGCGTTGACCGTCTGCTTCGGAGTATCCCTCGACATAAAAGGGACTGCCTTTGCGTTTAGAAAAAGAGGTCGCCCCTGGCAGCACCTCCTGACATACCTGTAACAGAGCACAGAGATCAGGGTTGGTATTCAAGTCAGCCGGCAATGCAGCCTGATAGGCAGAGTCGGCGTGAGCGGCGGGGGTCAGAATAAGGGCCAGCATCGCCATAATGACGGTCTGGCGAAGAATGGAGAGCAATTTCATGCACACATTCCTGGCATTAGGGGTGATTCGCAGTCTGACCTATAGAGGGCGTGACTGTCATTGCGGCGGGTCAATTCTTTGAGGTGTTGAGGGCTTAAGATGCCTCGGCACGCCATTCATGTTGGCGTGCCGAGGCATAAACTCAGGGGCTTTTATGCCTCAACGATCATACGGCTGCGCATTTCCAAATGCAGGGCATGACAGAAGTGAGTGCAGTAGCACCAGTAGACACCAGGCTTATCAACCTTAAAAGTGACCGATTTAGTTTCCTGCGGGTTCACAATGAAGTTGATGTTGTACTTCGGAATGGCGAATCCGTGGGTAAGATCTTCGATCTTGTCGAGATTGGTCAGAATAATGGTGACTTCGTCGCCAACCTTGAGTCTGAATTCCCGTGGTTCGAAGGCCGGTGCCTGCGAAGTAATCTTGACCGTAACCTTTTTCCCATTACGGAAGATGCCAGTTTCCTTGGGGTCTTTCACGGCGTTCGGGAAGTCATCAATGTTGTAGACCTGCTTAGGTTGCAGCAGCTCACGCTTAAAGATGATGAAGTCATGTGGCTCAGGGCGAACCGGATGATCGGCCACCAGTACCATTTTTTCTCCGGAGATATCCACCAGCTGCTCGGTTTCTGCGTGCAGCGGGCCGACAGGAAGGAAACGATCCTTGGAGAATTTGCAGCCTACACACAGCCATTTGCCATCAGCAAACATAGTTTCAGACTGCGAGGCATTGATGTGGCCAGGCTGGTAATGCACATCCAGACGGTCCACAACATACTTGGCGGTCTTGTCACCGGCGGTGAATTTGATGGCGGCTTCCACATTCCACTTCACGATCTGGCTGTCCAAAAAGAGTGTGGTGTAAGCGTTACCGCGGCCATCAAATGCGGTGTGCAGCGGGCCAAGGCCGATTTCGACTTCAGCCACAATAGCCTTGTCGAGCTCGTCCAGCTTGCCGTCAAACCAATCCAGTACCTTGGACAGTTCAATCACGGTAGCGGTAGGCGAGAGCTTGCCAGCACAAATAAAGTACTTGCCATCTGGTGTTGCGTTTACGCCATGCGGGTTTTTAGGAACCGTTACATAAGCAACTAAGGCAGTTTTGGGATCTTTGTTGGAGGCAATGGTGGCATCAACCACTGGCACCTTGGAGTCACCAAACGTACGGGTTTTACCCGCTTTCACCGCTTCTTCAACGCGAGCAATGTTGAAAAACAGGCAACGATCGCGCTCGGCGGACATCATGTCCTCGTAGTGCAGGCCCATTTCGGTGTTGTACTGATTGGTGGCAGCCAGCTTGCCGTCGAAAGACGTGGCCACCAGATCACAGTTACCATCGATCAGTGCCTGCCAGCGAACTTCCATCGTTTCGGCATCAATGCAGGTAAACATCGAGCGGTATTTTTCGGGTGAATCCAGATCATTGCCGTTGTTAGGCAGAGGAATGCTGAACTCGGAGCCGGCAAATACGCGGGTGGTGTAGTTGATGCTCTGGTCTACCGGGTCGCGCTTGTCGGGGAAAATGCCGTGGAAGCCCTGAATATTCGGGATTTCGACGATCTTGTCACAAGTGAAGTAGTCGAGGCGGATACGCGCCATACGGCTGTTGATCTTGTCATTGATCCACGCATAACGGCCGTCATAGTTGCCATCCTTATAGGAGGCATGAGTATGATGAGTATCGGCAACGGTATACTTGAGATGACCATCGGGCTTGGTGCCCATGATGGCCTTGGATTCATTGGTGATACCCCAGCCAACCAGGGCGTCTGTGTTAAAACAGGGGACGCGGTGCAGCTCGCGACCTGAAGGCAGGCCAAGAACGCGGAAGTCACCGGTGTGCCCACCGGACCACAGTCCGTAGTAGGTGTCGAGCTCGCCTGGCTTCAGATGAGGCGACTGCCCCTTAGTGGCATGAGAATCATCTTTTTCTTTGCTGTCTTTATCTTCCTTGCTGCAGGCAGATAGGCCAACCGACAGGCCAGCACCGGCAAGGCCGGTCAGGGCTGCAGTATTCAGAAACTTACGGCGACTCATGCCTGGCATGCTGTCAACCGGATTTGTAATGTCGTCTTTCATGAGTGCATCACTCCCGTGATAGTAAATTCAAACGTCGGTGGCGTACCCATTGGTCAAATCGCAACCGCCTGCGACAAATTGCCGCACCCCTAAGCCTACGGGCCAAAGGTAGACCAGACATTGATGTCGAGCAAGAAAAAGGGCTTAAAGCGGGCAAATGACTTAGAAGGACGCTAGGAGGATTGCGATGATCGATTTGAAGGGTGATCAGGGGGGGTGTAATCGGACTTTTACGGACGGATAGGCCTGCGGGGAGAGTCGCAGGTGAACCTCGACTCTCCCCGCAGGCTGAGAAACTCAGACGTTAAAACGGAAGTGCATCACATCGCCGTCTTTGACGATGTATTCCTTGCCTTCCAAGCGCCACTTGCCGGCTTCTTTAGCGCCTGCTTCACCGTTGTATTTCACGAAGTCGTCATAGGCGATTACTTCGGCGCGGATAAAGCCTTTTTCAAAGTCGGTGTGGATGACGCCAGCAGATTGTGGAGCAGTAGCGCCGATCTTAATGGTCCAGGCACGCACCTCTTTCACGCCAGCGGTGAAATAGGTTTGCAGGCCAAGCATTTTGTAGCCAGCACGGATCACTCGGTTGAGGCCCGGCTCTTCCATTCCTAGTGTTTCCAGAAACTCCGCTTTGTCGGCTTCATCCAGTTCGGCAATTTCGGCTTCAATCTTGTTGCAGATCGGCACCACTACAGCGCCTTCTGCTTCAGCGTACTTTATGACGGCATCCAGATGTGGATTATTGCTAAAGCCATCTTCTGCCACGTTGGCGATATACATGACTGGCTTGGTGGTGATCAGGCAGAGAGGCTTGAGTGCAGCCAACTCCTCAGACGATAGACCCAGCATGCGCACCCGCTGCCCTTCGGTGAGATCCGGCAGGATTTTTTCCATTACCACCTTCATGGCCTGTGCATCTTTGTCGCCGCCTTTGGCGAGCTTTTCCACGCGCTTCAGTGCTTTCTCGACAGTATCGAGGTCGGCCAGTGCCAATTCCATGTTGATGATCTCGATGTCATCAACGGGATTAATGCGGTTAGAAACGTGAATGACATTGTCATCTTCAAAGCAGCGCACAACATGAGCAATGGCATCGGTTTCACGAATATTGGCAAGAAACTGATTGCCTAGGCCTTCACCTTTGGATGCACCGGCAACCAGACCGGCAATGTCCACAAACTCCATGGTGGCCGGCATCACGCGCTCAGGCTTTACAATGAGTGACAGTGCATCCTGGCGTGGGTCAGGCACGGGCACGATGCCGGTATTTGGCTCGATGGTGCAGAATGGAAAATTTTCTGCCGCAATGCCGGCCTTGGTGAGGGCATTGAAGAGGGTGGATTTGCCGACGTTAGGAAGTCCGACGATGCCGCAATTAATAGCCATGTTTTCTGCCTCGCAGTTAAAGCGCGATCATCGCGCCCCAACAAAAAATCCGTGAAATATCTGACCTGAAAAAGTCAGGCCTTGAAGCCGTTTAGTTTGTTCATTGCTGCAGCAAGATTGCCCGCAATCATGTCGTCGCTCAGTGCTTCGGCCGCATCCAAAGCAGCTTCGATCATGTCTTGCTCTGCCGCCGGTGCTTTGCCCAGCACATAATTTGATACTTGTTTGGCGTCACCGGGATGGCCAATGCCCACACGCAGGCGGTGAAAGCCGTTCTGGTTGGCCAGTGCCGGAATGATGTCGCGCAGGCCATTGTGCCCGCCATGCCCGCCGCCAGTTTTCAGCCGGATAGTGCCAGGAGATAGGTCGAGCTCGTCGTGCGCCACCAGAATGTCGGCAGGGAGAATCTTGAAGAAGGTGGCGATGGCGCCGACCGACTGCCCTGAGCGATTCATAAAGGTGGTAGGAATGAGTAGGCGGATATCGTGACCGTTTATTGTGCCGCGACCACTAATGCCAAAATATTTTGGTTCGGGACTCAGACGGATGCCGTATTTTTCGGCAAGACGCTCCACAAACCACTGGCCAGCATTGTGACGGGTGGACGCATATTCGGGACCCGGGTTGCCGAGGCCGACGATCAGGCGCAGTGCAGTCATGGTGTGTCGCTGATATCAGGTTGTCTCAATAAAAAAAACGGGGCCGTGAGGCCCCGCTTCTTATCGTGCGCAGGGCAACGCTTACGCGTCAGCCGTGCTCTTGTGCACGTTGGCAATCGGCTGGTCGTAATCCTGGCCAAGTGCCAGAGCCGGGATTTCTACGCCAGTCGGCAGCACGATGCTGGACAGGTGAAGCGTTGTGCCTACATGCACATCCTTCAGATCCACCGCGATGAACTCTGGCAGATTAGCGGGCATGCAAGAGATTTCCACGTCATTGGCATTGATGGAGATTGCACCACCTTCAGTCTTCACGCCAACACAGGTGTCTTGGTTCAAGAAGTGCAAAGGTACGCGCATGACCAGTTTGTGGGCAGCATCGACGCGCAGGAAATCAGCATGCAGCGGCTGATTCTTGGCAGGGTGACGCTGCAGTGCCTTGATCACGGCCTGCTGTGGCTTGCCATCGATATTGATGGTCAGCACATGAGAGTAGAAGGCTTCGTTTTCCAGTGCCTTGACCAGTTCTCTCAGTTCGAGAGTGATGGATTGGGCTGGTTCTTTGCCACCGTAAATCACGGCAGGAAGTTTAGCTTCCAGACGACGTAGGCGGCGGCTCGCACCTTTCCCTTCGTCGGTCCGGGCTTGGGCATTCAGAGTAAAGCTAACGGCGGACATGTGATGTCTCCAGTTATGCCATCATCACCCTGCGACCAGGTGTTGACGGAGGTAAATCCGGACAGGATTGCCCGGTAGTGCATCGACGGATGCGGCGAGGTTTAAAGTACCTCGAACATCGCGCTGATGGATTCTTCGTTATTAATACGGCGTACCGTTTCGGCCAGCATCGCGGACAGCGATACCTGACGGATACGGCCAGTGGCCAGTGCTTCTTCGGTGAGCGGAATGGTGTCGGTTACCACCAGTTCATCGAGTACAGAGGCCATGATATTAGCGATGGCAGGGCCGGACAGAATGGCGTGCGTGCAATAGGCCAGTACGCGACGAGCGCCATGTTCCTTGAGTGCAGCGGCCGCTTTACACAGCGTACCGGCGGTATCGACCATATCATCCACAATCACGCAATCACGGCCTTTTACTTCGCCAATAATATGCATTACTTGTGATTCATTGGCCTTGGGGCGACGCTTGTCAATGATGGCCAGATCGGCCTCGTCGAGTTGCTTGGCCACGGCACGGGCACGCACCACACCACCGACGTCAGGGGAGACCACCATTAGGTTGTCATAGCCCTGCTTCTGGATGTCGGCGAGCAGTACCGGGGAGGCATAGATGTTATCCACCGGAATGTCGAAGAAGCCCTGAATCTGATCGGCATGCAGATCGACGGTGAGTACACGATCCACGCCTACTGTTGTCAGCATGTCGGCGACAATTTTGGCGGTAATAGGCACGCGCGCCGAGCGAACACGACGGTCCTGCCGGGCGTAACCAAAGTAGGGGATCACTGCGGTGATACGTCCAGCCGAGGCGCGACGCAATGCATCGGCCATGACAATCATTTCCATCAAATTGTCATTGGTTGGCTTGCAGGTGGACTGCAGGATGAAAACATCCTTGCCGCGCACGTTGTCATTGATCTCGATCTGGATTTCGCCGTCGGAGAAGCGGCCCACAAGGGCGTCGCCCAGCGGGACGTGCAGATGAGTGGCAACCTTGCGTGCCAGTTCGGGATTGGCATTGCCGGTAAACAGGACCAGATTGGGCATGATATTGCTTTCGGCTGACTGGAAAATGGCAGGGGCGGCTGGATTCGAACCAACGCATGACGGGATCAAAACCCGTTGCCTTACCGCTTGGCGACGCCCCTAGAGTTTTTGCTTCTTACTGTGCGGCCAACGCAACATGGGCAGGAGATTGGTTGCATCCCTTACTGACAAAGCCCGGTATGGGGCTAATGGCCAGCAGGTGCTCCGCCGTTATGCAATCGGGGCAGGCTACAAAACAACAGGCGCCAGTTCCCGTCATCCGGGCAGTGCCATGCTGTGCCAACCACGTGAGGGCCGCATCTACTTCGGGAGAGAGCTGGCGAACGATGTTTTCACAATCATTCTGGATGCTCCGGGCAGACACCCCCCCGAGAAAGGCGGCTACTGTAATGGCGGGGGTATCACGTGTCAATTGCGCGTGGCAGAAGACATCGGCTGTACTGATATGCGCTTGCGGTGTTAGCACCAGATACCAAGGCTCAGGAATGTCTACGGGAGTGAGGGTTTCACCGACTCCTTCGGCCCAGGCAGCATGGCCCTGAATGAAAACCGGCACGTCTGCTCCTAGCTCCAGACCTAGCGCAGCCAATGCGTCCAGTGGCAGGTCCAGCCCCCACAGACGGTTGAGGCCCAGCAAAGTGGTGGCTGCATCGGAGGAGCCGCCGCCAATGCCGCCACCCATGGGCAGCCGCTTCTCAAGCTCGATATCCGCACCTTGAGTGCAGCCAGTGTGTGCTTGGAGTAGGCGGGCGGCACGGACAATCAAGTTGCTGGTGGAGGGGACGCCAGGTAACTCGGGGGTAAGGAGGATCTGGCCGTCTGTCCGTCGGGCAAAGTGCAGGGTGTCGGCCTGCTCCAGAAACTGGAAGACGGTTTGCAGCAGGTGGTAACCATCGGGGCGGCGACCCGTGATGTGCAGGAAAAGATTGAGCTTGGCCGGAGCGGGAAGTGTCAGGCGAGTCATGGTGTCAGAGCGGGAGTGGATGCAGTGACGGGAGCGGCGGCAGGTAACCAGCGCGAGATAATCACGGTCAATCGGGTATCGGGCCCGGTGATCAGTATCTTTTGCGGCAGGGCGGGGTAGCCTGTATCCCAGGCTGCAAATATGGCCGTCCAACCATCTTCAGTAATTTTTCGGGCACGGCCCTCTTCGTCCTTTTCGATAACGGCATTGCGTGTGGCGGGTTGGGCTTTGAGCCAGTGGGCAAGGTAGGAAACCGGGGCTTGGTAGCCTGTCACGGCTTCCAGCAGCAGTTCTGGCGAGCTGGCAGACACTTCCCCCGTATCGCTGTTGCGCAGCACAACACCTTCAGGGGTGCCGACCAGTTCGGTACGGCCAGCTCCTAGCGGGCCCGAGAGGGTCAGCGTGTACTGTGTGCCTTCCTGCTGCCAGGTGAAATAAAGGTTGCCCCCGCGGTCCGCAACCCGCAAGCCCATCTTGCCTTCGGCAAGCCAGTGCGTCAGTTGGGCGGGGTCGGCGATCTGCATGGGTGGGTGCAGCACGCAGCCGGACAGAAGGCTAGTCAGTAGTAATGCGACAATCAGGCGGATCATTATGGATCTAGCCTGAGGCGCGTTCGCGGCAGGTGCTCACTTTTTGGGTGCATGCGCAGGGCATCACGCCAGAGGCGGCGGGCTTCGTCGCGCTGACCACTTACCCAAAGGACTTCGCCGAGGTGAGCAGCGATCTCGTCATCGGGAAACATTTTGTAGGCCTGACGCAGATACTGCAGGGCCTCATCTGTTTTGCCGCGTTTAAAGTTTAACCAGCCCAGACTGTCCAGAATGGCGGGGTCATTTGGCTTCAGAGCATAAGCACGCAGGATGGATGCTTCGGCTTCATCAATCCGATCGGTACGCTCCAATAATGTATAGCCAAGCGCATTAAGAGCGCTGGCGTTATTGGGCTCAGTGCGCAGCACTTCACGAACATCAGCTTCAAACTGATCCATCTGGTTCTGGCGTTCAGCGACGAGTGCTCGGCTTAGCAGGAGGTGAGCGTTGCCGGGAGATTGCTGCAACGCCTCATCGAGTATGGCACGAGCACCATCGGGATCCTTTCGCGCACTGAGGAGTTCGGCCTCCAGTTGAAAGAGCGGAAGGCGTTGCTCAGGCAGGCGGGCGCGGGCCTCATTAAAACGACGATGGGACTCTGCAGTTTGGCCACGCTGAATTAGCAAGTTGCTTATTTCTGCCATGGCTTGCATGAAATGCGGGCCGGGGGGGACGCTTTCATAGGCGGCAATGGCATCGTCCAAGCGTTCTTGACGCTGGGCCAGCTTGCCCAGATAAAAGTAGGCCTCGTCAGAGTGCTCTTCGCTGTCGGAGAGTGTGTCCAGTTCACTGCGTGCCAGCACGTCGTTATGGTTTTCAAAGGCAATCAGCGCGAGCCCTAGCCGTAGGCTGCTGTCACTTGGATATTTCGCTACTAAGGTACCGAACTCGCGTTCAGCTCCCTTCATGTCTTGTGCCCTGATTAAGCTGCGGGCGTAGTTTAGGCGCAGGCTTTGGCTCTCGGGGCGTATTTTTACGGCACCGGCCAGCAGGTGTGCTGCTTCAGCATTGCGATTAAGGTCGGTCAGTATCTTGGCTTCCAGCAGAGTAGTCTGGATGCTTTCCGGGCGCAGTAGGCGAGCACGATGGGCGAAGTCTAGGGCGGGCTCACGAGCGCCGGCCTGAGTAAGTACAAGGGCACGAGCAAATAGAATATGCGGACTGTCATGATGTTTCTGTTCAACGGCTTCTAATGCCTTGAGCAAGCTTTGCTGACCAGTTGGCGTGGTGGGGATCGCTGACAAAAACATCTGCTCAAGGTCGGCCTCAGGCTGAAGAGCGAGCAAGCGGTCTAATGCCGGTATTAGCAACTCATACCGTTGCTGGCGGAGGCTGCTGATTGCCAGCACGTACCAGGCTTCGGCATTGCCCGGCTCTACATCGGTCCAGAGTCGGGAGAGCTCCAGACTCTGTGGTTGATTAAGGAACTGCGCAATCGTACTGGCACGAGCGACTACGCCAGGATCACGCGTCGCCAGTGCTTGCTGGATATACCCACCCAGGGCGACATCTGCGCGTTGGCGATGGCCGGCAAACTCGGCCAACAGTAAGCTTTCCAGTGTCGCCACGGGAAATGGCCCGTAAACAGGCTCAGGAGTGGGTGTTGCTGCTGCCGCAGCAGTGGATATGGGTGCCACGGGCTGGGGGCGGGCGGCGCATCCAGTCAGAAGCAGCAGGCAGATCAGGGAGGACAGTGGGCGCAGAGGCATGATTGCAGTCGCAGGGCATGGAGCCATTACTGTGCATCTTGGCAAAAAACTGGCAGTGCGACCATATGTGCTGCGTAAAGTAAGCGAATCTGGTTGGGAACGGGTTTGTCTTTGTGCCGTCTATCCCCCAAAATCAGCCACCCACCTAAAGTGGCATTCATTCGCGAAACAGGTCAACCATGGGGCTGCTGGCGCTCGGCATCAATCACAAGACCGCCTCACTGGCGTTACGCGAAAAGGTCGCCTTTACGCCGGAGCGGCTGGAGCTTGCCCTGCGCGAAGCCTGTGCCCAAGCGGGGCTCCAAGAGCTGGCCATCGTCTCTACCTGCAATCGCACTGAGTTTTACGGCAAGGTGCCGGAACGGGGTGCAGATGCCCTTTTAGCCTGGCTGAGCCAGTATCACCAGCTACCCTTGAGCGAAATTACCACCAGTCTTTATCAGTATGAAGGCGAAGCAGCCGTGCGGCACATGATGCGTGTGGCGGCTGGGCTGGATTCCATGGTGCTGGGCGAGCCACAGATTCTGGGGCAGGTT
>Ga0073903_10000057_pt1 | contig 54934 bp, 56 predicted proteins | sample KloWWTKNB14_bulk_FD_66665 | JGI IMG/M metagenome (GOLD analysis project Ga0073903, IMG submission 66665) | Active sludge microbial communities from Klosterneuburg, Austria, studying microevolution and ecology of nitrifiers - Klosterneuburg... | ecosystem: Engineered > WWTP > Aerobic digester >... | reverse complement strand
AGCGGCGTACGGGCGCTTCACAGATTTCGACAAGGCGCGGGACTTCATTAAAAAGAACGGCGTGCCGATTGTCGTTAAAACCGACGGGTTGGCTGCGGGCAAGGGCGTCATCATCGCGACGACGGAGAAGGAAGCACTCGAGGCGGCGAAGGATATGTTATCCGGAAAATCGTTCGGCACGGCGGGGAGCGAGATTGTCGTCGAGCAATTTTTAGATGGCGAAGAGCTCAGCTATTTTGCGCTGGCGGACGGCAAGACGATGCTGCCGCTTAGCTCTGCGCAGGATCATAAACGCGCGTTTGACGATGACATGGGGCCGAACACGGGCGGCATGGGCGCTTATTCGCCCGCGCATCTGATGACGCCGGAGCTTGAGGAAAAGATTTTAACGCGCCTGATCAAGCCGACGATTGAAGCCATGGCGCGCGAGGGTTGCCCGTTCACGGGCGTGCTGTTCGCGGGAATTATGGTGGTAAAGAACGAGCCGATTTTGCTGGAATATAACGTGCGCTTTGGCGACCCGGAATGCCAGACGCTGATGGCGCGGCTGAAGGGCGATGTGCTCGAAATGCTGCGCGCGGCAGCGGAAGGGCGGCTGCACCAGGTGAGCGACGATATTGCGTGGCTGGCGAAGCCTGCGCTTTGTGTCGTGATGGCGGCGAAAGGTTATCCGGGCGAATATAAAAAGAACACTGTCATTCGCGGGCTGCAACATGCGGGTCATGTGCCAGGCGTTTATGTGTTTCATGCTGGAACGGCACGCGGTGCGGGTGGAAAAGTTGTCAGCACGGGCGGGCGCGTGTTAGGTGTAACGGCGCTCGGGAATACAGTGGCCGAAGCGCAGGCGCAGGCTTACCGCGCGGTGGACAAGATCGACTGGCCGGATGGTTTCTGCCGGAGAGATATCGGTTTCAGGGCGATTAAGGGCTAGGGCGATTGAGGGCTGATGCCTAAAGGTCCCCGTTCGGTGTCAGGCTCAGATGGCTTTTCGATTTTTTCCTGTTCACCAAATGGTGGTAGCGGAACGGGCGTTGGCAGTGGCGCGGACTTAGTGCGCTGTTCGGTTGTTTCAGGTTTCACATGTTTGCGCGGCTCATGTTTGCTGCCGTCCGACATTAAAAATGCGGTGCTCAGAACACCGCTCAGAACAACGATACCGGCCCCGGTAGCAAAAATATTTCTTGCCGTGTCAGCGGCAACCTGATGTTCGCGCAGGCGAAGAAGAAAGAATTCCAGGACTTCGCCCGCACTTACCATCTTTTCGACTTTTTTTATCTGCTTGTTTTTGATCTGCAAGCCATCACGAGATTTTATGTAGTAGTAACGGCTCTCGGCGGCGATCTGGTATTTAACTTCCCTGAGATCTTCTCCTACCGTTTCGGGGATTACGGTTATCACGAACCTCTTCCCGGATTTCTCCCTGGAAAAAATCGATGTATGTCCGTCATAGATGCGGAATGCCAGATGGGCTGATAGTCCTCCGCCCTCCCGGTGCTGCGTTATGCTGAGGAACCTGTTCCATGGATTAAAGGGGCCCAGTCTGCCCAGATGACCGGCAGCCTGGAGTTCTAACTGTTCGCGCAGTTCCTCGTAAATCTTGTCGATTGCGCGGCTTTTTCTCGGGTCGTATTCGTAAGGCATTTAATCCTCTTGGGCCTAAAAGACCCAAAAGTTGTATGCTTTGTTATAAAAAATGTCAATTTATTTCGGAAAATACAATAAATGGAAAGTTTTAGCGCTTGGTTTTGAAATAATCTTTCAAAATCTGTCCGGCGGCGGGGGTGTCGAGGTGAAGGGCGTCGGGCCGGTGGTGGCACGTCGGCTGCTCGTAGAACTTGCCGCCATGCATAACGCCGCCGCCCTTGGGGTCGAGCGCGCCGAATACGACACGTCTTAGCCTCGCGAAGCTGATGGCTGCCGCGCACATCGCGCAGGGCTCAAGCGTGACGTAGAGATCGTATTCGGGGATGCGCTGGGCGTTTTCCTCGTTGCAGACTTGCCGGATGACGAGGATTTCGGCGTGGGCGGTCGGGTCATTCAGCTCTAACGTGCGGTTGCCGTTGGCGGCGGCGATTTCACCCGTGGCGACGTGGACGAGTACGGCGCCGATGGGCACTTCGTCCCGCGCGGCGGCGCGTCTGGCTTCTTCCAATGCCAGTTCCATTGCTTTAGTGTCTGCATTCATGACGGAAGACTCTACACAAAATGGGCACAAAGGCGAGCGAATAGCAAAGGTGATGGCGCGGGCGGGCTTGTGTTCGCGTCGCGACGCCGAGCGCTGGATCGCGGAAGGGCGCGTGCGCATTAATGGCGAAGTGCTGAAAACGCCTGCGGTGACGGTGAGTGAGGGCGACGAGATTATCGTCGATGGTAAACCGCTCAGGGCGGCGGAAAAAACGCGGCTTTATATGTATCACAAGCCGGAAGGTCTGGTGACCAGCGCCAAGGACGAGCGCGACCGGCCCACGGTTTTTGGCTCGCTCCCTTCGGAACTGGGCCGCGTGGTGAGTGTGGGGCGGCTCGATTTAAGCACGGAAGGTTTATTGCTGCTGACGAATGACGGTGGGCTGGCGCGGCATCTGGAGTTGCCCGCGACGGGATGGCGTCGGCGGTACAAGGCGCGGGTGCATGGACGCGTCGATGAAGGAAAATTACAGGCGCTGGAAAAGGGCATCACGATCGAAGGCTTTCATTATAAATCCATCGAGGCGCGGCTGGAGAAGCAGACCGGCGCGAATGCGTGGATTGATATTGTGCTGACGGAAGGGAAAAACCGCGAGGTGCGGAAGGTGATGGAGGCGCTGGGGCTGCGCGTCAACCGTTTGATACGCACGGCGTACGGGCCGTTCAGCCTGGGTGATCTGCCGAAGGGCGCGATTCTGGAAGTGAAGCCGAAAGTGCTGCAGGAACAGCTGGCCGGATATTTCAAGAGCAAGGAATGAGAATTGTCGGCGGGAAATATGGCAGCCGGATTCTGAAAGCGCCATCGGGCGACGCGATCAGGCCGACGAGCGACAAGCTGCGCGGCGCGATTTTTAATATGCTGCGCAGCCGGGGTGTGCTGGATGGTGCGATGGCGATAGATTGTTTCTGCGGCACAGGGGCGCTGGGGATAGAGGCGCTAAGCCAGGGCGCGGCGCAGTGTGTATTTGTCGATAACAGCCGTGCGTCGTTCGATCTTGCAAAAGAAAATGCTGCGGCGCTGAAGATCGGTAGTGAGGCGGAATTTATTTTCCGCGATGCGACGAAGATGGGGGCGAGGCCGCAGACGATTCCGACGCGGACTCTCGTTTTTCTTGACCCGCCTTACCGGAAAAATTTTGTACCACAGGCGCTGGAGTCGTTGAGCCAAGGCGGATGGCTGGCAGCAGATGCGATGTGCGTCATTGAAGTTGAAAAAGATTTTGTTGCGGCGTTGCCACCCGGGATTTCTGCAGTGGACGAGAGAATTTACGGCGAGACGAAATTGATACTCGCCATCGCGTCGTCAAGCGTTCCCGAATAAATCAAACCGATGAGCAACAGCCCAAGCGCAATGCGGTAGATCGCGAAGGGCGTGAAGGTCCATGTGCGCAGGGATTTCATCAGGAAGGCGATGGTTGTCAGCGAGGCTACGAAAGAAAAGCTCACGGCAACGACGGCGTCCAGCGTCATTTCCATGCTGCCTTTATTGAGTAGATCCAGCGCGCCGATGGCGCCTGCCGCCGATGTGGCGATGATGGACAGCAGGAAAGAAAAATGCGCGGCTTCGGGGCGGTTCAGGCCGAGCGCGCGGCCAGCGGTCATGGTGATGCCGGAGCGTGAGGTGCCGGGAATAAGCGCGAGCGCCTGCGCGCAGCCGATGAGGATGGCGTCTTTAAAATTCATGTCCTGAATTGTTTTGCGCACGGGCGCGCGGGAATCAACGACCCAGAGTAAAATTCCGTAGAGCAATGTGCACCATGCGACGATTTCGACCGAGCGCAGGAAGTCCGGCTGGGTTTTGTGCAGCAAAAACCCGGCGGCGAGAGCGGGGATGGAGGCGACGATGAGGTAAAGATCAAAGCGCGCGCCGGAATCTGAAATATTCCCGGTGAGAAGTTTCGGTACGCCCGCCAGCATTTTCAAAACATCTTTCCTGAAATATAAAAGCACAGCGAGGAGCGAGCCGACATGCACGGCGAGATCGAGGATTAAATCTTCCTGCCATGCGCCGTCGACCTTGCCGCCTTCGAGCACGGCGTGAGTAAGCAGCAAATGGCCGCTGGAGCTGACGGGCAGGAATTCGGTGATGCCCTGGACGAGCGCGAGTATGGCGATATGGAGAAGTGGCATGGAACCTGAGTGAAACCTTGATTTTTTTACAGCATAGAGGAAAATAAATGCATGATCTATGCCATGGGTGCAATCGGTTTTGTAATGGGTTTTGTCTTCGGGCAGATGCTGCTCTATTTCCTGCTGCGGCATCGCAAGCGGTACGAATTGCTGGAGGATAAAAGCCTGTGGTGGCAATATGGAATTATAAACTGGGCCTGCGCGGCCATGGGTGCATACGGGATGATTGAAATGTACCGGCTTTATTACGGTCCCTATTGATCCCCATTGATCTTGGGGGTGAATGTCCTAATATCTCTTCTTAAGGTTTTACCCCCATGAAGGAGACAGATCATGCGTTTTATTCCCGCTTTGCTTGGCGTTGCGATTATCGGTTTTGCCGGTCCCGCGTCGGCTGAAAAATTCGTCCTCGACAAGCCGCACACGCAGATCATCTTCAAGGTGAACCATATGGGCTTCAGCCATTCCTACGGCAAGTTCACGGATTACAGCGGCGTGATCAATTACGATGAAACCGACCCGGCGAAATCGAACGCCGATGTGACGATCCAGACGGCGTCGCTTGATCTCGATGACTCTAAATGGAATGAACATATGAAGAGCAAGGATTTCTTCGATGTCGAACAATTCCCGACCATGACGTTCAAAAGCACGGGTATCGAGAAGACCGGCGAAAAGACAGCCAACATTACGGGCGACCTGACGTTGCTCGGCGTGACGAAGCCGGTAACGCTGGTAGTGCAGCAGAACAATATGGGCAAGCACCCGATGAAGGGCATTAACGCGACGGGCTTTTCCGCGAGTGGAAAAATCAAGCGCTCAGATTTCGGCATGAAGGGCGGCATCCCGATGGTGAGCGATGAAGTCGATATCATCATTGAGGTCGAGGCCTACGGCGAAGACAAGAGTGTGGGCAACAATTAAGGTTTCGTTGCCGTGCAGTTCAAGAACACGCGGAACAATTTCGGTCTGATCGCCAAGGGTTTTCACTGGATCCTGGCGATTTTGATTTTGTGGTTGTTGTCGGTGGGTTTCGCGATGGTGGGCATTCCGCCCGGTCCGGATAAGTTCTGGGTTTACGCGCTGCATAAATCCTTCGGCATTCTCATTCTCGTTTTGATGATCGGCAGGTTGCTCTGGCGGCAGATTTCACCGCGTCCGGACCCGTTGCCGACCCATAAAGAGTGGGAAGATAGACTAGCGAAGATTGTGCACTTCGCGTTGTATGTGTGCATTTTTATGATGCCGCTGTCGGGCTGGATCATGTCGTCGGCGGGCGGGTTCCCGGCAGAATTTTTTGGGTTGTTCGCGCTGCCTGCCATCGTGCCGAAGAATGAGGGCATTTTTGAATTTGCGCGCAACGTTCACGGTTTTGTGGCGTGGAGCATTCTCGGATTGCTGGCGCTGCATTTCGCGGGTGCGTTCAAACATCATTTCATCGACAAGGATGAAACGCTGCAGCGCATGACCAGCAGGAAGGTTGGTTTGTACTGGGGTGTTTTGTTTGTGCTGGTCGCGGGTTTCCTGTGGACGTCGCCGGTGGCTCTCAGATTGCTGCGTGATGACAACAGCAAAGGCGAGGTTGCCGAGGATAGTTCCGGCAAGGAAGGCCGCGATGAGGCTCTGAAAGATCAGCTCGGTGAACTGGATAAAGACGCCTGGCAAATCGATATGGGTGCCAGTGCGATCAGGTTCGAGGCCACGCAGTCCGGCGAAAAATTCGAAGGCGGATTCAAAAATTTCGGTGGCAAGATTATTTTCGACCAATCGAAGCTGGATGAAGCCTATGCCGATATCTGGATCGATATCACAAGTATTGAAACGGGCAGCGCCGACCGTGACGGGCAGGCGAAATCAGCCGATTGGTTCGACACAAGCAAGTTCCCACGCGCGCAATTCGTGGCCGATTCGTTTTCCAAAACAGGGCCGAATCAATATCTTGCCCGCGGCGCGTTGACGATCCGGGATCAGGTAGTGCTGGTGGAGCTGCCATTCACGCTGCAGGTGCGGGAATCGCCGGAAGGGCAGGCTGCATTGATGGAAGGTGTTATTACGCTGAATCGCCTCGATTTCGGCATCGGGCAGGGCCAGTGGCAGTCGACCGAGACCATTGGTAATGAAGTGAAGATCAGCATTACCGTTGTTGCCGATTCGCGCTGAGTTGCGCTTTTTCGGAAAACAATCTAGGAATCAGAGGCATAACCGTATTTTAGGGACTGTTCATGCAAGAACTGCTCCGTTAAGGTGAAAATGTTATGAGAACATTGTTTCATCTGTGGCTTCACCCTTTTTCACGAAAGGTCAGGGTTGCTCTGACCGAGAAGAAACTCGATTTTGAGCTGCAGATCGAAAAAGTCTGGGAGCGCCGCACGGAATTCCTGGCGCTTAACCCGGCGGGCGATGTGCCTGTGCTGATCGAAAAAGACGGTACGACGCTGGCGAATTCACAAGTCATCTGCGAATACCTCGAAGAAGTTTACCCGGAAGTGAATTTACTCGGCCACGATCCCGTTCAGCGCGCGGAAACGCGCAGGCTTGTGAGCTGGTTCGACGTGAAATTCAACCGTGAGGTGACGGATAATTTGATCGGCGAGAAGCTGATGAAGCAGTTTCTGAAAACCGGCGAACCGCACGCGCCGGCCGTACGCGCGGGCCACGCGAATATTCATTATCATCTTGATTATATCGGTTTCCTAACCGAGAAACGCAAATGGCTGGCGGGCGATAATTTCAGTCTCGCGGATATCGCGGCGGCTGCGCATTTGTCGGCGATCGATTATATCGGCGATGTGCCGTGGGAAGAGCATGAGGCGGCGCGTGAATGGTATGCGAAAATGAAATCGCGTCCGAGCTTCAAGCCGTTATTAGATGACAGAATTCCCGGCTTCACGCCTTCCAGCCATTACGAGGATATTGATTCCTAAATAACAACAATCCGGGCCATGAATGCCCGGGAATAACAGGGTGCGATGAAAAAACTTTTCTGCTTTGGTTACGGTTATACTTGCGATTATCTCGGCCATGAATTGCTCAGCCGGGGCGGGTGGAGCGTTGCCGGAACGACGCGCGACCGCGAAAAGCGCACTTCGCTGCGCGCGCGCGGAATTCAGGCGCATATTTTCGATCATGAGCATCCGCTGGCGGACCCTCATCTTATCCTGCAGGGCACGACGCATCTTATTATTTCCACGCCGCCGGACGACGAGGGCGACCCGGCCTATGCGATGCATGCGGCGGATATTCTCGAAATTCCGACGCTGGAATGGGTTGGTTATCTTTCGACCACGGGCGTTTACGGCGACCGGGCCGGTGAATGGATCGATGAAAATGCGGAACTGACGCCGTCGTCGCGGCGCGGCAGCCGCCGCGTGCGGGCAGAGGAGCAATGGCTTTCGCTGCGGAGGGATCACGGGCTGGCGGTGGAGATTTTCCGGTTGGCGGGAATTTACGGGCCGGGCCGCAGTGCGCTGGATTCCGTGCGCGCGGGCGTTGCGCGGCGTATTAACAAACCGGGCCATGCGTTCGGGCGGATTCATGTCGAGGATATCGTGCAGACATTGCTGGCGTCGTTCGAGCGGCCCAATCCGGGGCAGATTTATAATGTCGTCGACGATGTTCCGGCGCCAAGTCATGAAGTTATTGCTTACGCGTGCGGATTGCTGGGCCGCCCCGCGCCGCCGATGGTGGATTTTGAAGAGGCGAACCTGGCGCCGATCACGCGCAGTTTCTACATGGATAACCGCCGCGTTAAAAATGACCGGATCAAAACCGAGCTGGGCGTACATCTGAAATATCCTGATTTCGAGTCAGGCCTGCGTGGTTGCAAGGAAGCGGAAGAGCATGCTGTCGCGAACATCTTTAGGGGAATGGACGGTGAAGACGCCCACAACACAGGCTAATTTTTCGGTTTTTGTTTCTCGCTCGCGTCGCGGGGCAGGCGGATGGTGACGGACGTTCCGGCACCGACTTTTGAATCGATCAACAGCGAACCGCCGTGCATTTCCACCAATTCTTTTGTAATCGCAAGGCCGAGGCCCGTGCCTTCATGGTCGCGCGTATAGTGCGATGAAACCTGTTCGAACGGGTTGGTGATGCTGGCGAGCTTGTTGGCAGGGATGCCGATGCCGTTGTCGGTGATTTTCAGCATGACGGATTCTTTTTTCTCGGTGCATTCGATCTGCACGTGACCGCCCTTGGGTGTGAATTTCACGGCGTTAGAAAGAATATTCAAAATCACCTGCAATATCGCGCGGCGGTCGGCGATGATGTGAAGATTTTCGTCGCCGAGTTTTTCCATGTCGATGCGCACGGCGGCGTCGCTTGCCCGGCTTTCCATCATGTGCGCGGCGAGGCGTACGGTCTTGGCGACGTTGACCTCTTCAAATCCGAGTTCGTATTTCCCGGCCTCGATTTTGGACATGTCGAGGATGTCGGAGATGAGATCCAGCAAATGCTCACCGGATTCGCGGATGCCCTGGATGTATTCGAGATATTTTTCCGTGCCGATGGGGCCGAGCAACTGGCGGTACATCATTTCCGAGAAACCGATGATGGCGTTGAGCGGCGTGCGGAGTTCATGGCTCATATTGGCGAGGAATTGCGTTTTCGCAGCGTAAGCGCGCTCGACGGCTTCCTTGGATTGTTTCAGTTCTCGCTCATGCAGCGTGCGTTCGGTCATGTCCTGCATGATGCCGTAGAGCGCCGTGACCTCGCCGTTAGAATCCTGCGCACAGCGTCCTTCGCAACGTAGATAACGTACATCGCCGCCGGGGCGCGTGATGCGGAAATCCATTTCGTAGTTCTGTTGGCCGAGACCGGCCCGCTGAAAGCCGTGGTCGGCGCGCGCGCGGTCGCTTTTGTGCACGAGCGCCATCATGCTCTGGACTGTGGGGGTAAAATTATTCTTGTCGACGCCGAAGATATTATAGAGCTCCTCCGACCACTGGATATCATCCTGTCCCAATGTCCAGTTCCAGTGACCGAGGCGGCCGATGGATTCAGCCTGGCCGAGCTGGCGTTCACGGCGGCCCAATGCCATTTGCTGTTCACGGATAGCGGTGACGTCGCGGCCCACGCAATAGAGACGTCCGCTGCTGCGGCGCTGGCGCCATTCGACCCAGCGCGCCGCGCCGGATTTCGTGACGATGCGGGCCTGGAAATCGGTGGGCGCGTTGTCTTCCGGTTCGTCGAAGCCGATGCTGCGGATGGTGCTGCGGATATAAGGTTTGTCTTCGCTGTGGAAGAGATCGAGGAAATCGGTTTTGGTTTCGCCGAAAAGATCCTGGAAGGCGGCGTTGAAGCGGACGATCTCGCCGCCGTCATCGACAACGACCATGATCTCGCCGGAGAGATCGGAGAGAGCGAGGAAATCGGTTTCGGCCTGGGTTTCGGTTTCCGAGCCGACGAGATAGCTTGTGTTGTCGGGCGCGATCAGCCAGTTGAAGCGGAAATCGACGTCGCTTTTGCGGCTGCGTGCAAGGGTGCGGAATGTTTCGTTGGTGAAGACGCGTTCGCCATCTGCGGAAATGGCGAGGCGCGCCACGTCTTCCTTGTGAACGGGGATGGACTCTGAGTCCTGGTGTTTTATTTTGCGGTTCAGCGAAAACATAATGAAATCAGATGAAAAATAATGTGGGGAGCGGGACTGGATGCTCCTATATACCATAATTGAATTCGCGCCGGATGTAAAAAGAAAAACCCCTCCGCCGTTGCCGGGAGAGGGGTTTTAAAAGGGTTTAAGCGCTTAATCGCCGTATTTCACGGCGCAGCCATAAGGCTGGGAGGTCGGGGTTTCGACCGGCTTGCCGGCTTCGATATCGTTCAGCGCGGCGAGGACGTAGTTTTTCGCCGTAGCGGCGTCCTCAGGTTTTGGCGAGGGATTATCATCGATCGCACCGGCATAGGCGAGGGTGCCTTCCTTGTCGATCACGAACATATGTGGCGTAGTTTTGGCGTCATATGCCTTACCAATCGTGCCGCTCTCGTCGAGGATTTCAGCGGAAGGCGTGCCGCCCGCATCACTCATGATTTTTTTTGCGTCTTCAGCGCTGACGTGGCCCTGGCGGCCCGGTGCGCTGGAATTGATGGTGATCCATTCAACGCCTTTGGCGGTGGCTTCTTTTTGCGTTTTCTGCATGTTGCCGCTGCCGTAATGTTTTTTCACGTAGGGGCATTCATTGTTCGTCCATTCAAGCACGACGATCTTGCCTTTGAGGTCCGCGAGCTTGATGGCCTTGCCGTTGACGTCGGTGGCGGAAAAATCGGGTGCTGGGCTACCAACGGCGGGTGCGGCAATCGCGGGTGCGGCGATTGCGAGGGCGCCAACCGCCATAATAGTTGCTAAAAATTTCTTCATGAGTCTCTCCTTTGTATGAGTTTTAAATCTAGTTACCGGTCACAGCTTTGGCAACAATGCCCGGCGTTAAAATCTGCGGCAGCAGGACCGGCTCGGGTCTGACGCCGTTGCTGCGCGGGCCATAATAGACATAGATCGGCACGCCGTTTCGTCCAAACTCGTTCAAATATTGAGTAATTTCCGGGTTCTGGTTGGTCCAGTCGCCGACCAGATATTGTACGTTGCGCTCGCTGAAAACCCTGCGCGTGGAGGGCGTGTCGATGGCAATGGCGTGATTGACCTTGCATGTAATGCACCATGCGGCGGTCATTTCGACGAAAATCGCGTCGCCGCCCTCGAGCAATTGGGAAAGTTTCTGCGGCGACCATTCCTGGCTGAAGCCGGTTGATTTTTCGGGTTTCTGTGTGCCGCCGGGGATCAACATCAATGCCGCGAGGAAGGCAAGAATGGCGAAGACGCGGACAAGGTTTTTCCAGAGCAGTTTCGCGGGTTCGTGACGCAGCAGCCAGATTCCAAACGCGATGAGCACGAGGCCCATCAAGGCGGCGAAGACGCCCATCTGGCCGGATTGCTGGCTGAGCACCCAGACCAGCCACGCGGCGGACGCATACATAGGGAAAGCGAGGAGCTGTTTGAATGTATGCATCCATACGCCGGGCTTGGGCAATATTTTTTGCAGCGCCGGGATGAAAGACAGCGCGAGATAAGGCAGTGCGAGACCAAAACCGAGCACGGCAAAAACGAGGAGATTCGAGAATGCGGATTGTGTGAGTCCAAAGCCGAGTGCGACTCCCATAAAGGGACCAATGCATGGTGTTGCAACCAATGTTGCAAGAACGCCGGTGAAGAAAGAATGGCCGGGCGTGTTTCCTTGCGTCAGTTTGTTGCCAACATTGCCGAAATGCCCGCCAATTTCAAAAATGCCGGAGAGGTTGAGGCCGATGATGAAAAACAGCCATGCTAGCAATGTGACCATTTCAGGATTTTGCAGCTGAAAGCCCCAGCCAATCTGTGCGCCGCCGGATTTCAACGCAATTAAAAGTCCGGCGCTGATGAGAAAACTAAAAATCACCCCGGCGGTGTAAGCGATACCGTGCAGGCGAGCCTTGGCTGGTTCCTTCTCGGCGATTTTGACAAGGCTAAGTGCTTTGATCGAGAGAACCGGGAAGACGCAGGGCATGAGATTTAAAATAAGGCCGCCGAGCAGCGCGAAGAACAGAACAACGATGAGCGATTGATCAGGCGCGGTGTTCGGTGCGGGCACGGGTGTCGCGGCAACCGATGTATCGGAGATGGTGGCGGTGAAGGCATAGGCGTTCATCGGGCCGGTATCTTCCATGCTCCAGAGCAGGAGGCCGGGAACTTCGTTGACGTCGCTGAGGGCACGTTGGCCGCGCGGTTGTTTGATAGTTAAGCGTCCACCCTCGACCGTGATTTCACTTGGCGCGGTATTCTCGACCATGCCCCATTCCGTGGGAATGTAATCGTAACGTTTGATGGTCTGCGGCCACGCTACGGGCATCTCGATCACGAAGGTGCCGCCCTGTTCAGCGTAGGTGGCGTGACCGGGGGCGGGGGCAGGCATTTTGCCGCGCGCATTCCCAAAATAATCGGTGTTGTCGGCGCTGGAGGAATCAAGGCCGTTGAGGATGAGCTCGTACGTCCCGCTTTCGGGGATGCAGATTTCCTTGCAGACCAGCACGTCGATGTCGGCCTTGAGTGTGACGGCGCCTTCGGCCAGTTCGGCAGGCGCGCGGATTTTCTGCAATAAAATGACGCCGTCTTCGTAGCCGTAATTCAGAAGCGGGCCGTAGGGGAGTTTATGCGGCACGGGCCATTCGATTTCGCCAACTTCGAACCCGGCGGGAAGGGACCATTTGATGCGGGGAGCAGCGCCGGAATCGCCTGGGTTTTTCCAGTAGGTGTGCCAGCCGGGCGCTATGGATTGCTCGATCGCCACATAGATTTCGCCGCCGGGCTTTAGAACGCCCTCGGGGACGAGGCGGATCTGGACATAGGGGCCTTCGCCGTCCTGAGCGCGAACGGGGCCGATGCTTAAAAGGAAAAAAAGGCTGACCAAACAGGCTTTTAAAAGACGGCGCATGAATCCCCTACAGACTTGACTTGGACGGCCAGCCCGGAAAGACTGACCCGTATGAAAGTAGCACTTTCCGATACGCAATCAAAGGCATCCTCCCTTCTCTGGGACCCGGCAAAAAATGGCGCGGAGGCCTCGCGGCTGGGAGATTTCGTGCGTTTCGCGGAGGCGCGCGGGGCAGGGCCTTTCGGTGGTTATGACCATAAGGCATTTTTGAAGCTGCATGCCTGGTCGGTGAAGGAGCCAGAGAAATTCTGGGACGCGGTGTGGGATTTTTCCGGCGTCATCGGTGACAAGGGCGCGAAAATTATCGAGAAAATTAAAGATGTGCCGTGGGCGCGGTTTTTTCCGGACAGTAAAATTTCGTATGCGGAGAATTTATTACACCGCGTGCACAAAAAACCCGACGACCCGGCGATTATCGGGCGGACGCAGAACGGGCCGGACCGGGTCCTGACATGGGAAGATTTATGCCACGAGGTGAGCATCTGGCAGCAGGCGCTGGAGGCGGCGGGAGTCGTGGAGGGTGACCGCGTGGCGGTTTACCTGCCGAACATCCCGGAGACGGTGATCATTTTACTGGCGGCGTCGAATATCGGCGCGGTGTTCGCCTCGGCGGGGATGGAGATGGGGCAGGCCGACCTGATCAACCGTTTCACGCAGGTAAAGCCGAAGGTGCTGATTACCGCCGAAGGATACACGCACGGTGATAAAACGATCAGCCGCGCCGCGGTGATCGATGCCGTGCGGAAGGAAATCGAGTCGATTGAAAAAATTGTAATTTTAAAGGACGGCGCGTGTGAATTTATTGCGGGGATCGAGCCGCAGCCTTTGAGGTTCACCCGGCGCGATTTCAATTACCCGCTTTATATCCTGTTTTCATCGGGCAGCACCGGCAAGCCGAAATGTTTTGAGCATTCGACCGGCGGGGTGATGCTGAAGCATTTGAGTGAATATTTACTTCATTGCGATATTCACCCGGGCGACAGGGTTTTCTATCACGCGACGCCGAGCTGGATGATGTGGAACTGGCTGGCCGGTTCGCTCTCGACCGGCGCGACGATTTTGCTGTATGACGGCTCGCCCGCTTACCCGGATGCGTATGCCCAGTGGGAATTTACGACCTCGAACGGTTGCACGCATCACGGTTCCGCCGCGCCGGTGATTTTAAGCTGGGATCAGGCGAAGATTGTGCCGCGCGAGCGCTATGATTTGTCGGGCCTGCGCATGGTGATGTCGACCGGCGCGGTGTTGCCGAAGCAGGGATTTGAATTCATTCACAGTGCCGTAAAGCAGAACGTAAAAATCGGCAGTATTTCCGGCGGTACGGATATCGTGGCTTCTTTCATGGGTGGAAATGCGTTTACGCCGACCTATGCCGGGCAGCTCAACGGGCCGATGCTGGGGTGCGATGTGCAGGTGTGGGACGAAGACGGCAAAATCCTGGGCGCGGGCGAGGCGGGCGAGCTGGTTTGCGCAAATGCCATTCCTTCCATGCCGCTGCGGTTCGTCGATGATGACAAAGGCGAGCGGTACGAAGCGGAATATTTCGAATTCTATCCGGGAAAACATGTCTGGCGGCATGGTGATTCAATCGAGAGAACGGCGCAGGGGCAGTTCGTGATTATCGGGCGCTCGGATGCGACGCTGAATCAAAACGGCGTGCGCATCGGGACGGTGGCGATTTACGACCAGCTCAAACCGTTCGCGGATAAGATCAAGGACGCGGCGGCGATTGATTTCACGCGGCCCGACAATAAGCAGACGATTACGGTTTTGTTCCTCGCGTTGCCGGATGGCTCCAATGACGTGCCGGAAGATTTAAAAGCTGGGATTAAAAAGGCGGTGAAAGATAATATTACACCTTACGCAATTCCGACGGAAATTATCGCGGTGCCGGGGACGTTAAAGACGCCGAATGGCAAGATTGCGGAAGTGGTGATGAAGAAAATCGTCGGCGGAAAATCGATTCCGAATGCGTCGCTTTATGGCGAAGACCTCGTGAAAAATTTCGAGGAAATCGGCAAAGAGCTTAATAAAAAATACGGTGGCTGATGCGCGGATATTTTGGCATGGGCGTCGAGCAGATCAGCAAGGAATATAACGCAGGCAATCTCGTGCGTTCGGCGCATGCATTCGGTGCGAGTTTTTTCTTCACGATCAACAGCGAACTTGACCTACATAAGCTCCGCATGTCGGACACGGCGGATTCATTCGATCACCTGCCTTACCATCAATTCAAAAGTGTTGCGGACATGGAGCTGCCGAAAGGGTGTGCGCTGGTGGGCGTGGAATTCGTCGATAATTCGATCGATTTGCCGAGTTTTCGTCACCCGATCCGCGCGGCGTATGTATTGGGGCCGGAGATGGGAAGCCTGTCGCCCGCGCTGGTGAAGCGTTGCGATCATGTCATCAAAATCCCGATGAAGTTCTGTGTGAATGTCGGTGTGGCGGGAGCGATCGTGATGTATGATCGTTTGCTCTCTATGGGGCGCTTTGCGGAGCGCCCGGTGCGGGCGGGCGGCCCGGCAGAGCCGCAGGAAAAACCGGTGTTCGGTCACCGTCGCAAGGTGCGGACAAAGAAGGGTTGAGCCATGCTTAGATATTTTGTGATTTTTTTAGTTCTGATTGTTGTTTTCCCTCAACATGCTTTCGCCGACCAGCAAAGAACGCGCATCCAGCGGCAGATCGAAACGCAGCATTCCCGCCAGGACCAGGCGGAGCAAAACAATAAAATGCGTTTGCAAAAACAAAAATCACAAGACGAACGAAAATACGACAGGGAAATACGTCAGCAGGAGCAAAGACTGCGTCAAATTGAGCAGCGTACGCGCACTATAAAACAGGATAATAAGAGCCGGTTAAACAAGCAGAAAAACCGCGCCAAGAAACGCCTGAACGACGATACCGCTTCTTCCCGTTTTAACGATTAAACAATGAATGCAGCAGCTGGTGCAGGCCGCTGAAATGCGTGGGCGCTGACGTCACCACCATATAAAATCCGCCCTGACGGTCGCACGATGTTGCGGCGTGGCGGCAGGTTTCATCCATGATGACAAGATCACCGCGCTTGTGAACACCGGTTTCATCCATCAATGCGCCGTCAAGAATGAGCGTGAGTTCCATCGCACGCGGCGCCATGCGCGGAGATTCTACACCGCGTCCGGCTTTTAAAAACCGTGTCTTGCTCTGGCGGCATTCGAGGGAAAGCTCGAAGCTTTGCACGCCTGGACGGACCGTGCGCCAGTGCACATGCTGGACGTGGCAGGCGACGGAGCGTTTGAGGCAGAGCGGAATTGAAAGGCCTTCCGGGAATATCAGTTCATACATTTTCTCGTGCTCTTGCGGCGCTTCACGTGCATCGAGGCGATTCAGAACATTGGCGAGGCTTTGTTTCCCCATGGAAACGGGTTCGCAATATTTTTCCATCAGCGCGCCGCCGAGCGCTTCGCATTCCTGCACTTTTTCTTTCGCCTGCGGCGACATCGCGACGTGGCTGGCGACAATGAGGTTTTGCGCCTGATCGAGAAGCCCCGCCGCATAGCTCAGCAGCAATGTTTCATATGCGTCCTGCAATGCGGCTTGTTGCTGATTCATTGCCACAACTCCCTGACTGTTTTATTTTTCCGCAGGCGCTCAAGCGCGAGGCGGATTCTAGATTTGACGGTGCCGAGCGGCAGGCCGGTTTCTTTGGCGATGTCGGCGTGTGATTTGTCCTCGAAGAACGACTGGCGCAGCAGCATGGCCTGTTCCTCGGGCAGTTCATCCAGCGCTTCGGCAATCGATTCAATTTCCTCGCGGCGCATGGTGTTGCCGCGCGGCGAGTCGGTGCTTTGGATGAGATCGGGGTCGGTGGGTGCGACTTCAAAGCGCCCAGTTTTGCGAAGGGCATCGATCTTACGGTTCCTCGCGATAGTGAAAATCCATGTGCTGGCCCCGGCTTGGGTGGGGTTAAAGGAGGGTGCCTTGTTCCAGACGGTCAGCATCGTTTCCTGGGCGAGTTCGTCGGCGACGTCTTCGGCGGTGCCGCCCTTCATCAGGAAGGATTTCACACGCGGGGCGAAATGTTCGAATAATTGCACGAAACTCTCCTTGTTCCGGTTTTCCGCGACATCCTGCAAAAGCTGCTCGAAATGGCCATTCCGGCCTGTTTCAGCCGGGCGGTCAGGGCCTTCCATAGGGGCTCTATCCAGGGGTTTTTGCGCCATCGCGATATTCATAGGCCTTTTTGTCTCCGGGTCCAGCAAAAACCATGGGGATAACCCCTATGGCTTTTACGTTTTGGTAAGGATTTCGGATCACTTTTTTTACTTTTTAGGCTTACACTTATAGGAGAGATGTGTTTAACTCCCTTGTTATCCCCCAATTTATTTATGGAAAAGGTTAAATCAGGTACTGGACCCATGGTAAATAAGATTTCTCTAATACTTGGCCTGGCGATTATTTGCGCATTTTCAGCGCCCGCTTTCGCAGGCGAGCCCCGTCTCCTGAAAGCTTATGGCGACTGGGAAGCGTATTTCTTCGAAGAGGGAGGCAGCAAGGTTTGCTACATGGCGGCCAAGCCCAAGAAGAATGAAGGCGAATACAAGGCGCGCGGCGACATTCACGTGTTGATTACGCACCGCCCCGGCGAAGGCAGCCGTAACGTGTTCAGCTATATCGCAGGCTACAGCTACAAGCCCGCATCCGATGCGACCATCGAGATCGACGGGCAGAAATTCGTACTGTTCACCAAGGACGATACCGCATGGGCGGTGGATGCGGAAGATGATGACAAGATCGCTGCTGCCATTCGTTCCGGCACGAACATGACGATCAGCGGCGTTTCGTCGCGCGGCACCAAGACCAAGGATACGTTCAGCCTGTCGGGTTCTTCGGGCGCTTACGAGCGCATCAGCAAGGAATGCGGCGCTTAAAAAATACGGAATATTTTTGACTATGAAATACGTTGAAGTATCGAAAAAAATCAAACTGGGTGTGGATGTTTCGGAAGAAGATCTGAAGCAGGCCATGGTGACACGTTTCCGCCGCACTTTCGCCGTAGATGATCTGCGCGAGCAGCCCGGCAATATTCACCTCAGCGCCACAAGCGGCGGTCCGGGCCGCATGATGCGCCATGCGCGCGTTAATCTCAACGTCACGTTTGTAAAGACCAAGGATACGGTGCGCATCACCATGTATGGCTACACACAGGTCGCGAAATCATTGCTGATTTGTTACAGCTTTTTGTTTTTCATGGTCCTGCTGACCGGCCTGCTGCCGGGATCGGTGTCGACGAGTGAGGATAGCGGTCCGCTAGACACGCTGGTGTTCCTGATTTTTGGAATTTTCATATTTTATGATATTAACAAGCGGCTTAGCGACGCGCAGGAATACCTGAAATCCCTGCTGGATTCACTTGAAACCGAATTTGGATGATTTTATCCCAAGGTCTTTACCGGCCCTGAGGCTATCGGAAGTTGGAATTGAATGTTTAGTATGCTAATCGGAACAAGGCTAAGAAAGTCAGTATTAAGCAACGCGTTTACAAGCGTTGTTCCCGGTAACGTACAACCGGCAACCGACAAAGTTAAAATTTTAGAACGCCGGGTTGGGTCATTGATGACATCGCTGAATAATACACTCGCGTTGCACAGGTTTTTACGCCTGCGTCGCCGCCACATCTTCACACGCCATGAGCGCATTCGTTTGCGTTATGTCGCGGGTACCGCTGTCTGTGCGGCTGTTGGCCTGTTCAGCATTTTCAGCGACACCGGCGCGGCAATGTTCAGCAGGCTGTACGGCAACCCGGCTGCCTATTACGCAGCGCTGAACCCTGCAGGCGGCGAAGGCAACGAGAATTACACCGTTTCATCCCTAGCATCGCCGGGCCTCTCGACCGTTATCCAGGACCGCGTCTCAGACGGTATGCGCCGCGCGAGCCTCGCTATTCAAAAGGCGCCGAAGAAGGATTACCAGGACATTGAAATCGGCCGCGGCGATACGCTGGCCGGTGTGCTGCAGGAAGCGGGCGTGACGGGCACGGATTCCTACCAGGTCGTCAAGGCTTTGAGCGAGCATTACGATCCGCGCGGCGTGAAGCCCGGCCAGAAGCTCAGCGTTCACTTCAAGCCCGGCACCGAAGATGTCTTTACGAAGATGACCATGCAGGTCGATCCCATTAAAGAAATCACGATCCTGAAGGACGGCGAAAAATTCGCGGCTGAAATGTCCGAGAAGAAGCTGGTGAAGAATACTTATGCGGGCAAGGCCGAAATCGAAACATCGCTTTACGGTTCCGCAGCGCGCGCAGGCATTCCTTCGGCTGTTATCGCCGACATGATCCGCATCTATTCCTGGAACATCGACTTCCAGCGCGATATCCAGCCCGGCGATAAAATGGAAGTCATGTATGAAGCCGAGGAAACCGAAGACGGCGAGTACGCGAAATTCGGCAACATCCTTTATGCGAACCTGACGGTCGGCGGCAAGGACGTCCAGATTTACAGATATGAAATGGCCGATGGCCGCGTCGATTATTTCCAGCCGAACGGTTTCAGCATCCGCAAAACGCTGATGAAGACGCCGATCGACGGCGCGCGCATTTCATCGGGCTTTGGCCTGCGCCGCCACCCGGTTCTGGGATACAACAAGATGCACAAGGGCGTCGACTTCGCCGCGCCGACAGGCACGCCGATTTATGCGGCAGGCGACGGCATTCTTGAATATGCGGGCCGCTTCAGCAGCTACGGCAATTACATCCGCATCCGCCATAATTCACAACTCAAGACCGCTTATGCGCACATGCACCGCCTCGGCAAGGGCATGAAAGTCGGCGCGCGCGTTGGTCAGGGCGATGTCATCGGTTATGTCGGCACAACGGGCCGCTCGACCGGGCCGCATTTGCATTATGAAGTTATGCTGAACAGCAAGCAGGTAAACCCGAAGTCGGTCAACCTGCCGACGGGCGAGCAGCTGACGGGCAAGGACTTCCAGAAGTTCAAATCGTATATCAATACGATCCACCAGCAGTATGTCTCGCGCAGCGAAGGCCTGAAGTTCGCGCAGAACTTCTTCTTCCCCGGCAGCGCCAAGGGCCTCAACTAATCAAGGTTTAAGTTCCAGGTTCGACAGCCGCCCCATGTAGGCGACGAAGTCGGCATCCTCGCCGGCGACAAGCGCAGGCAGCATTTCAATGAAATTGGGGCGGCTGATCCAGACCTTGATGTAGTCTTCCCACGAATTCCACATGCGCCGGTAAGCCAGCTCCTTTTCGCCGTAGAGCAGGATGAAGGCGCGCTCGAACAAATTGATCAGCATTTCATAGAGAATTCTTTGCTGGCGTTTCAGTTCGGCGTCCTCGAGCGGTTTGTGGTGCTGATCGATATCGGGATGCTCGAACAGACGACCGAGGATATGGTCGTAATGATCCATGAGCTTGTCGTAGATTTCTTCCTGCTGGGCCTGGCGTTCTTTTTTCTGCTCATGCATGAAGACAAGAATTGCGAACGGAATACCGAAGATGGTCGCCGCGTAACTGAGGAATTCAAAAAATTCGAGCGTCTGCCAGTTCATTTTCTTAAAAACCTGAGCACGAAGATGACGGCGAGAATGCCCGCCATGGTGAACCAGAATATCGCGTATTGCAGGTGATTGTTAGGCGGCGTGACTTTCGTTGAAACCGCGATCGGATAATCTCCTTCAGTCTCGCCGCCTTCCAGCATGAAAAGAACGTCATGAAGCGCGGGAATGTTTTTGGCCCTGGCGATGGCTTGCGTATCGGGCTTATACCATTTGTCGGCTTCGGGTTTGTTGTCAGGCGTGAAAGGGCTGCCGTCCCATTTCCGGCGCAGCATGCCGATGATACCGCCGCTTTGCGCGGCATTCTGCGCGGCATCGCGGCTTTCCGGTGTTTCGTGGCCAGAAGTCCAGTCAACGGGAACCCAGCCGCGATTGATGAGAATATAGGTGCCATCTTCGAGGCGGAGCGGTGTGTAGACATGACGGCCCGGAAGATTTTTATAAGTGCGCGGGCCGACGAGGATTTGCTTTTCAAAATCGTAGGTGCCGCGCACGCTGCCGCGCCGAAGATCGTCGTCACTTTTGAAGTCTTCTGAATCGAGAAGAATTTGCGAGGCGTCTTTTGAAAGTTCGGCGTCCATCTGGCGAAGCAGATCTTCCTTCCATGACAGGCGGTGCATCTGCCACGCCCCGAGTCCGCAGAGAATTGCAATTCCCAGCAGGGTCATAAGAGTCGGCAGCCATAAATCCTGCTTAGACATTTATTCCCAGTCAGTCGCCCGATGTTTGTATTGCAGGGCTATTATATAGGCTTTCAGGGGCCGCAACATCCCGATTGTGGCGCCTATAGCGATAACGCCCCAGAGCAATGTATGTACCCAAAGAGGCGGCTCTATCCATGCATCGAGGATGAGGGCCGAAGGCACCAGCGCAAAGCCGAGGATAAAGATAAGGAAAACAGCGGGGCCGTCGGCGCTGTCGTTTTTGCTGAGATCAAGGCCGCAGATTTCGCACTTGTCGCGAAGGTCCATGGTGATGCCGGGTTTATACAGATCGCCCTGTCCGCATTTCGGGCATTTGCAATGCCAGCCGAGGCGTAAAGGCTCCCGGTCCGGCAGCATGATTTACTCGGCTGCGGCAGGAGCGGGTGCAGCAGCAGGATCGGCAGGGGCCTCGACGGCGGCAGGCGCCCTGGCTGCAGCAATAGCTGCCGCCCTGGCCGTGTGATCGATGCCGCCCAGATTGCCCCACCAGTAAACGGCGATGAACAGGAACAGCCAGACCACGTCAACGAAGTGCCAGTACCAGGCGGCGGCTTCGAAACCGAAGTGACGCTCGGTCGTAAAGTGGCCCTTGGCGGCGCGCACCCAGCAGACGATCAGGAACACCGTTCCGACGAAAACGTGGAAGCCGTGGAAGCCCGTTGCCATGAAGAAGGTCGAGGGGTAAATGCCGTCGGTGAATTTGAAATGCGCGTGCGCGTATTCGTAAATCTGGAAGCAGAGGAACATAACGCCGAGGCCGACGGTGATGCCGAGCGCCTTTACGGCTTCTTTCTGGCGGCCTTCGAGAATGGCGTGGTGCGCCCATGTCACCGTACAGCCCGAGAGCAGCAGGATCATGGTCATCAGGAACGGCAGGCCGAAGGGCGGAATGGTTTCAAGTCCCTTGGGCGGCCAGACATAGCCGATGGCCTCGGTCGGATAAAATGCTGCGCCGAAAAATGCCCAGAAAAACGCAACGAAGAACATGACCTCGGATGCGATGAACAGCGCCATGCCGAAACGCAGGCCGACTTCGGTAATCTTGTTGTGCACCTTCTCAGTGATGCTTTCGAAAATAATATCTTTCCACCAGAAGAACATCACGGCGACGACGGCCAACACGCCGAGAACAACGCCTTTCAGCCCGACAGCCATGCCGCCGATCTGGACCTTGTGCATGAACATGATCGCGCCCGTGGCAAGAAAGCCGGCGGCGAGAGAACCTACGATGGGCCAGATGCTGGGGCGGACAAGGTGGTAAGGGTGGGGTTTGCCTGTGCTTGAGTATTCGACGTTATGAGCCATGATTTTCCATTATCGGTGGGTTAGTTAATTCGTGCCCTGTATAGCAGGGGCGTCCTCATTGTAAAAGGCATCGAGGGCGTCTTCAAGCTCTTTGGATTCAACCGGATAGAACGTATAGGAGAGGGTTATGACCTTTACGTCCTCCATGTCCGGATCGTCATTCAGGGCCGGGTCGACAAAGAACATAACGGGCATGGAGACGTCCTGCCCGGGCTGCAGGGCCTGTTCGTCGAAGCAAAAACACTGGATTTTGTGGAAATACTTGCCCGCCTTGAAGGGGGTGACATTATAGATGGCGGTGCCTGCCGTTACCGTATTGCTGCGGTTTTTCGCATGGAAGGCCGCCAGGCCCTTTTCCCCCAGCCGGACGTCGATTTCCCGGAGTTCGGGCTTGAAGTCCCACATCATATGGGGGCCTGTGCTGGCGTTGAATTTGATAGTGATGGTGCGGTCCAGAATGTGGTCGGGCAGGGCGGCGGCGGTCTGGGTCGTGCCGTCGAAGCCCGTCATGCGGCAAAAAAGGTTGTAAAGCGGCACAGAGGCAAAAGAGAGGCCAACCATAAAGAGAAAGACTGCGAATACAGCAAGTCCCGTGCGGGCGTTTTTACGGATTAAGTCCTGCTGCGTCGGGGACGGGGGGACCGGCTGTTTCGTCTTCTGAGTAGGTGGGGGATCCGGATTGTTCTGACTCATCGTTACCATGCGAAGCTTTTAAATTGTTCTCGTGTCGCTGGAGCACTTCCTCCCGCATCGCCCTGTAGTTACTACTGCGTGTTTCCAGGTCCCGACGGAATTTAACGTTTTCCCGCATATAATCAACCTGGCGGGTGTAGATATCGTAGTAGGGCCCGACGCCGGGTTCAGTCTGGGTGTGCCCTTCCTGGACCCCTTGTTCAGCCATGACCGGGCGGGCGGTGGAAACCGCCAAAAGCAGCGCAAAAAGGGCAATGAAAAGGCATCTGGGCATGGGAAACCTGAAATCTGAACCTATAGTCCAGTTTACCTGAGAATGCCGTGCCTATCCACCGGCAATTTTAACCATGGTGATAACCCAGAACAGGGCGATGAAGCCTAGAATCGCCGCGCCGACCGCGACATTTTTCTTAAGCTTGGCTTTGTGCAGGGGGCCGTGCGGCATCAATTCATCTCCCTATAAGACCATGACTGCAAGAAAAAGCGCGAAGAGATAAAAGACCGAATAGCCGAACATCAGTTTCGCGTTTTTGAGGCTGGCGCTGGAGAGGACGCGGATGGCGGTGAAGACAAAAAATCCGCTCAGCGCTGAAGCGGCGACTAAATAATTGAAGTTCTCAAAGCCGAGGAAATAGGGGCTGAGCGTCAGCGGCAGAAGAATGAGCGTGTAGACGAGCATCTGGATTTTCGTGCGGTGCTCGCCGGCGACAACGGTCATCATCGGGATGTCGGCGCGCTTGTAATCTTCATTTGCAAAAAGCGAGAGCGCCCAGAAATGCGGCGGCGTCCAGAAAAAGATGATGAGGAAAAGAATGACCGCGTACATCGTGATATCGCCCGTGACAGCGGCCCAGCCGATCATGGGCGGGAACGCGCCCGCCGCGCCGCCGATGACAATGTTTTGCGGTGTCAGGCGTTTCAGCCAGATCGTGTAGATGAAAACGTAAAATAAATTCGCGGCGGCGAGCAGCGCGGCGGCCAGCCAGTTGAGCGCGAGGCCCATCATGACGACGGAGGCAAGCGAGAGAATGATGCCGAAGGAAAGTGCTTCTTCGGGACGGACGCGGCCCATGGGCAGGGGGCGGAAGCGGGTCCTGTGCATCACGGCGTCGATGTCGCGGTCGAACCACATATTGATGGCGCCGGCCGCGCCCGCGCCGACGGCGAGGCAGAGCATGGCGATGAAGGCGAGGAACGGGTGCAGCTGGTGGAAGCCAGGAGCGATCCACATCCCGGCGAAACCGGTGAAGACCACGAGGCTCATGACCTTGGGTTTCAGCAGGATGAAGTAATCGGATATCCGGTCGTCGGTTGCGGGGATGCTGTGGGCGCGGTTCATACCCGTTATTTAGGCCATCCGCAGGAAAGGCGCAAGATCAGCTTCGATGATTGTAATTGTTGTTAAATTACAATTACTTGATCATCGGCTGGATATCGAACTGGTGGAAGGGCGGCGGCGAGGGCAGCGTCCATTCCAGCGTCATCGATTGCGGCGAGACGTTCCAGTAGTTGCCAGGCACCTTGCGTCCGAAATTCAGCGTGTAGAACACGACGAAGACGAACCAGATTGTTGCAGCGAACGAGATGTAAGCGCCGATCGAGGAGACTTCGTTCCAGCCCGCATAGCCATCTTCGTAATCAATGATCCGGCGCGGCATCCCGGCATGGCCTAGGAAGTGCTGCGGGAAGAAGACGAGGTTGACGCCGATGAAGGTCACCCAGAAGTGAATCTGGCCCATCCACTCGGGGTACTGGCGGCCGGACATTTTGCCGATCCAGTAATAGAAACCCGCGAACAGCGCGAACACCGCGCCGAGCGAGAGGACGTAGTGGAAGTGCGCGACGACATAGTAGGTGTCGTGCAGGACGGTATCCATGCCGGGGTTGGCGAGAATGACGCCAGTGACGCCGCCAACTGTGAAGAGGAAGATGAAGCCAATTGCCCAGAGCATCGGCGTCTTGAACTCGATGGAGCCGCCCCACATCGTGGCGATCCATGAGAAGATCTTGATGCCTGTCGGTACGGCGATGATGAGTGTCGCGGCCGAGAAGTAAGCGCGCGTGTCGACATCCATGCCGACCGTGTACATGTGGTGCGCCCAGACGATGAAGCCGACGACGCCGATCGAAACCATCGCGTAAGCCATGCCGAGATAGCCGAAAATGGGCTTGTGCGAGAAGGTCGACACAATCTGGCTGATGATGCCGAAAGCCGGCAGGATCATGATGTAGACCTCGGGGTGGCCGAAGAACCAGAAGAGGTGCTGGAACAGCATCGGGTCGCCGCCGCCTTCAGGCTTGAAGAACGCGGTGCCGAAGTTGCGGTCGGTCAGCAGCATGGTGATCGCGCCGCCGAGGACGGGAAGCGAGAGAACCAGCAGGAACGCCGTCACCAGCATCGACCAGACGAACAGCGGCATCTTGTGCAGCGTCATGCCCGGTGCGCGCATGTTGAAGATGGTGGTGATGAAGTTCGCTGCGCCGAGAATAGAGGACGCGCCCGCGAGGTGGAGCGAGAAAATCGCCATGTCGACGGCCATGTCCGGGTGGCCGATCGCGGCGGAGAGCGGCGGGTAGACCGTCCAGCCCGTACCCGCGCCGCCGCCGACAACTGCGGACAATACCAGGAGCAGGAATGCGGGGACGAGCAGCCAGAAGGAAATATTGTTCAGGCGCGGAAACGCCATGTCGGGCGCGCCGATCATGAGCGGCAGGAACCAGTTGCCAAAACCGCCGATCAGGCCGGGCATGACAACGAAGAAAACCATGATCAGGCCGTGCGCGGTGATAAAGACGTTCCAGAGGTGGCCGTCAGGGTTGCCGGCGGCATCGGTGATGAACTGGACGCCGGGCTCCTGCAGTTCGAGGCGCATTATGACCGAGAACACGCCGCCGATCAGGCCTGCCATAATCGAGAAGATGATGTAAAGCGTGCCGATATCCTTGTGGTTCGTGGACATGAACCAGCGGACAAAAAATCCGGGCTTGTGGTCGTGTGCGTGGTCGTCGTTGTGATGTTCGTGATGTGCGGTCATTTTATTTACAGTCCTCTTAAATTATTCGCCTTTTTTGGCTTCAATCCATGCGTTGAATTCGTCCTTGGGCACGGCGCGGACTTCAATCGGCATGTAAGCGTGATCCTTGCCGCACAGTTCCGAGCACTGGCCGTAATAGGTGCCGGGTTTCGTGATGCGAACCCATGTTTCGTTGGTGTGGCCGGGCATCGCGTCGATCTTGATGCCGAGCGATGGCACGGCAAAAGCGTGGATGACATCGGCTGCGGTCGTCAGGATCTGGATGTTGGTGTCGAGCGGGAGCACGACGACATTGTCAGTCGAAAGCAGGCGGACCTGATCTTTGGATTTGTCGATATCTTTTTCCGGCACCATGTAGGACAGGAAATTGACGCCGCCATTATCAGGATATTCATAGCCCCAGTACCATTGATAGCCGGTGACTTTCAGCGTCATTTCTGGATTCGGCGTGCGGTCGGTGAAATACAGCAAGCGGAACGAGGGCACCGCGATGACCAGCAGGATAAGCACCGGTACCACGGTCCAGATAATCTCGATTAAAACGTTGTGCGAGGTTTGCGACGGTACGGGATTGGCGCGCTTGTTGAAGCGGACGATCACGTAAAGCAGCAGGAACATGACGAAAACAGTGATCGCCACGACAATCCAGAGCACGAATGTGTACAGGAACTGGATGTGCTCCGCGGAGGGCGATGCGGCTTCCTGGAACCAGAGTTGCCAGGGATGCGAGTGGGTTGCCAAAGCGGGCGAAGCGGTCAGGAGAAGGGCGGACACGGCCGCGAAAAAGATTCGGATCATTTTTTTATATCGTGCTGTTTTAATTTATGAACTTACAATTATTCCCGGGGCCTAATATGCCTGATTTTTCATTGGGGATACACTTAAAATCAGTCGAAATAAAAAGCAAGCCCCACAATCTTGGCTTTTGGGCTGCAGCTTACCCTTCACCCTGCATTTTTGCATAACCAAGGGCGAGAATGACGGCGGTTTCGCAGCGCAGAACGGTTTCGCCAAGGGACAGTGGCCGGACATTCGGTAAACCGCCCAGAAAAGCAAACTCAATATCGTCAAAACCGCCTTCCGGCCCGATCAGGAAGGCCCAGGCCGTTTGTTTAAAGGTCGAAATATGGGGCGAATCGCCCCGTTCGCAGCACCAGAGGATGGGTGCCGGGTTGGTCCAGCCCCCGATTTTGGACTTCAGTTCGGTTAAAGGATGCAGGTTAGGGATTTCGAAGCGTTCGCACTGCTCGGCGGCCTCGGTGATCTGGGCGCGGATGCGTTCCTCGTTGATTTTTCGGATCTCGGTGCGGGCGGTCAGGATCGGGTGAATGTCGGTGACGCCGAGCTCGACCGCCTTTTCGATGATGAAATCCATGCGGTCTTTTTTGATCGGAGCGAAGAGGAGGTGTGTTTCGACGGCTTTACCGGGCTGTTCGCGGATTCTGCCCTTGGTGGTGACGGTGCAGGCGTCATTGGTATAAGCCGTGATGGCGTTCAGCCATTCGCCGTCGCGGCCATTGAACAGGCGGACGAAATCGCCGGGCTTGCGGCGGAGCACGTTCTTGAGATAGTGCGTCTGTGCGCTTTCGAGGTTGACCGTTGCATTGGCCGTGAAATTGCGATCAATGTAGAGGCGCGGAAGTTTTGTAAAATCAGAAGCCATATCGCACAGTGAACACGAAAATGCATACCGATATCAAGCGGGAAGGATGGATAGAGAAGATCCTGCCCCCGGTTTTGCGCCCTTATGCGGCGCTGGCGCGGCTGGACAGGCCGATTGGTATATGGCTTTTGCTGCTGCCGGGGTGGTGGGCGATTTTGCTGGCGTCGAACAAGCCCACACGTATGGATGGCGAGGTATGGGAATTTCTCGTTCTGTTTGGCATCGGCGCCGTGGTGATGCGCGCGGCGGGATGCGTGGTCAATGATTTGTGGGACCGGGATCTGGACAGGAAAGTGGCGCGCACGAGTTTAAGGCCGCTGGCGTCGGGCGAAGTAACGGTGCGGCAGGCGGCTGTATTTCTCGCGCTTCTTTTATGCATCGGCCTCGTGATTTTGCTGCAGTTCAATGCGCTGACGATTTTTCTGGGTGTGCTCAGTTTGCCGTTAATCGCCATCTATCCGTTGATGAAACGTTTTACATGGTGGCCGCAATTGTTTCTTGGGTTCACATTTAATTTCGGTGCACTGATGGGGTGGAGCGCGGTGACGGGTTCGGTGGATTTACCGGCGCTACTTCTCTACTCGGGCGGAATTTTCTGGACGCTGGGGTATGACACGATTTACGCGCATCAGGATAAAGAGGATGACGCGCTGGCGGGGATTAAATCGACGGCACTTTTGTTCGGTGAAAAAAGCAGGGGTTACGTCGCGGCGTTTTTCTGCATTGCTTGTATTTTGCTGTTTGCCGCGTGCCAGAGTTTGTTTCTTATTCCGGCGGCGTTGCATCTCGCGTGGCAGCTTTACGCTTGGAAGCCGGATGACGCAGAAAGTTCGCTGCGCATCTTCAAATCAAATCGTGATTTTGGAATTCTGGTGCTGCTCGGCCTAGCCGCCATATAGCGTGCGGAGACGTTGCTCGGCGATGACGAGCATCGGGAGGTCGACCGTTCCGGCGCTTTGCAGCGCGGAGATGACAGGCTCGGCCTGCGAGACGAGGTCGGCATTTTTCTTGAACCAGTCGTTGGCGATGCCGTCTTTTTTGCCGTTTTTCGCGTCTTTCAGCATGCGCGTGGTGAGGCCTGCCTGCGAGCCGTAGAGCTGGTTGACGAGCGCGGCCGTCGCCTCGGCGTGCCATGCGTTTTCGGAGGCCATGTAGCGTGCCTGCTGGCGCATCCAGTCGAGATGGAAATGGCGGCCGACTTCGAAATAGGTGCGGGTGACAGCGCGGAGATCGGCTTTTTGTTTCAGTGTAATGCTGATGATGTCGCAGGCCGAAGATAGAACGGGCATCAATGCGATCTGATGCGCGAGGTCTTTCGGCAGGCCGTCTGCAATCGCGGTTTGTTCGCGCTGTTTGATGCCATCGCGCACGTCGTCGGTCACGAGATCGACTAAGTGTTTGCGCAGATCTGCAATACCTTCGCCGTAATCTTTAATGTGTGCGCTCAGGTTAAAGTTGCGTGCGCCGCGCGTCAGGAACCATGTAATGACATGTTCCGCCGTGTGGGCGATTTCGCGCATCGCCTTGAGCTGGACCATGGCCGGAACCTTGTTATCCAGATTTTCGATTGCGTTCCAGAGCTTACGCAGTTCGAACGCTTCGCGCGTGACGACATAGGCGCGGGCGACATCGGCGGCGCCTGCGCCGGTTTTTTTCATGCGCGATTTAATAAAGGTCGGGCCCAGGCGATTGATCAGCGAGTTCGCAAGGCCTGTCGCGATGATTTCGCGGTGCAGTTTATGGCGCGTGATTTCTTTCTCGTATTTTTCCTGGAGCGCAACAGGGAAATACGCCATCAGACGCTCGCGCATGTCGGGGCTGTCGGGGATGTCGGTTTCCAGCAACTCGCGCGTGAAATTGATTTTTGAATAGGAGAGCAGGACGCACAGTTCGGGCCGCGTCATGCCCTTGCCGAGATGCAGGCGCTGCGCCACCGTTTCGGCATCGGGCAGGCCTTCGAGCACGCGGTTGAGGCCGTGGTTGCGCTCGAGGTCCTTGATGAATTCTTCCTGCAGGCTGAGCGTCTCGCGCGCCTGCAATTCGGCAAGGCTGATGGCCTGGCCCTGCTGGTAATTGTTCCGGAGGACGTGCTCGGCGACTTCGGGCGTCATTTTCTCGAGCAGCTTGTTACGCGCGGGGATATCCATCTTGTGCGTCTTGCCGCTCATGACGTCGTTCATGAGGATTTTGATGTTCACCTCGACGTCGGAAGAATTGACGCCGGCGGAATTATCGACGAAATCCGTGTTCAGGCGCCCGCCTCTTTCGGCGTATTCGATACGGCCATGCTGGGTCAGTGCGAGGTTCGCGCCTTCTCCGACGACAGCGGCGTGCAGTTCATTGCCATTGATGCGGATGGCGTCGTTCGCCTTGTCGCCGACATCGGCGTGGGTTTCATGCGTGCCCTTGATATAGGTGCCGATGCCGCCAAACCACATCAGGTCGCAGCGTGATTTGAGCATCGCGTTCATCAGTTCGTAAGGCGAGACTTTCTCACGCGAAATGCCGAAGCGTTTCTGGATTTCCGGCGTGAGCTGCAGCGATTTTTCATTGCGGTTATAAATGCGCCCGCCTTTCGAGAGTTTTTTCGTGTCGTACTGGTCCCAGCCGAGCACGCCGTCGAACAGGCGCTGTCGTTCCTTGAAGCTGGAGGCGGTGTCCGGATCAGGATCGCAGAAAATATGGATATGGTTGAACGCGCCGACAAGGCGGGTATGTTCCGAGAGCAGCATGCCGTTGCCGAATACGTCGCCGCCCATGTCGCCGACGCCGATGACGTCGAACGGTTTTTCCTGGATGTTGTGGTTGAGCTGGCGGAAATGCAGCTTGACGCATTCCCAGCCGCCGCGCGCGGTGATGCCCATTTTCTTGTGGTCGTAACCGGCTGATCCTCCGCTCGCGAACGCATCGCTGAGCCAGAAGCTGTAATCTTTGGACAGACCGTTCGCGATATCGGAGAAGCTCGCGGTGCCCTTGTCGGCGGCGACGACGAGATACGGGTCATCGCCGTCGCGGCGCATGACGTCTTTCGGCGGAATGACTTTTTCGCCTTTCAGATTGTCGGTGATGTCTAACATGCCGCGGACGAGTGTTTTGTAGCACTCGATGCCTTCGGCCTGGAACGATTTGCGGTCGGGCTGCGGCGTTTTGACGACGAAGCCGCCTTTGGCACCCATAGGCACGATGACGGCGTTCTTGACGTTTTGTGCTTTCAGCAGGCCCAGTACTTCTGTGCGGAAATCCTCGTGGCGGTCGGACCAGCGGATGCCGCCGCGCGCGACCTTGTCGGCGCGCAAATGAATACCCTCGACGCGCGGGGAGTAGACGAAAATCTCGCGGTAGGGGCGCGGCTCGGGGAGTTCCGGAATTTTTGTGCAGTCGAATTTGAGCGAGAGATAAGATTTCGCGTCGCCGTTTTCCTGCTTCTGATAGTAATTCGTGCGGAGCGTCGCCTCGATCAGCCCGGCGATGGTGCGCAGGATGCGGTCCTGGTCGAGCGATTCAACTTTTTCCAGATGGCTGTTGATCTCGACGGAGAATTTTTCGCTGTCGGCGATTTTGCTTTTGCCGGATGGATTGAACAGTGCCTTGAAACGTCCAACTAATAGCGCGGCGATGTCGGAGTGTTGGGTCAGGGCATTCTGAATGTAAGGCTGGCCGAAGGGCGAGCGGATCTGGCGCATGTAACGCACATAGGCGCGGAGAATGTTGATTTCATGCGCGTCCATGCCGGAATTGAGAACGAGTTTATTGAGCGTGTCGCTCTCCATTTCGCCGTACCAGATTTTGCCGAAGGCGAATTCGAAATTTTTCTTCACTTCATCGAGCTTGATCGCGGCGCTTTCAGCCGGGATCTCGACGAGGAAGTCGTGGATCCAGACAGAATGCGGCGCGTTCTGCGGTTTTACTTCAAAGGGAAGTTCGGAGATGGCGCGGAGGCCCATATTTTCGAGGATCGGCAGCACGTTCGAGAGCGGCATCGGCGCGCCGGGATTGTAGGTTTTCAACCGCAGCTGGGAATTTCCTCCGCCCTCGGGACGGTAGAGGTCTAACGTCATTTTATTAGTCGCGAGGCATTCCTCGATTTTTCCGAGATCGAAGACGGCCTGTTTGGCGCTGTAACGTGATGTGTAGCCGACCGGGAAGGCTTCGCCGTATTTCAATGTCAGTTCGGTGACGCGGTCTTCGTCTTTCAGCGTTTCCGCCAGCGCGCCGCGGAGGCGTTCGGCGAGAGTCTGCCCGGCCTCCTGGAGTTTCATCTCGAGCTTTTTAGGATCGTATTTTGGCGGGTCTTTCTGGTTGATGTTGATGATGAACATCACCCGGGCGAAAACGGAATCGTCGAGCGTCGTATAGAAATTCGAAAGCTGGCCGTTCAGTTCGGATTCAAGGATGCGGCCGATCGCCTTGCGGAGGCCCGTGCCGAAACGGTCACGCGGAACATAGACAAGGCAGGAAACGTAACGTTTGAATGCGTCGAGGCGCATGAACAGCGCGATGCGCTGGCGTTCCTGAAGGCGCAGAATTTCGAGTGCGATCTCATAAAGTTCCTCGTTCGGAATCTGGAAGAGTTCGTCGCGCGGATATTTCTCAAGGATGTGGCGCAGTGTTTTGCGGTTGTGTGAGCCGGGCAGGAAGTCCGACATTTCCATGATCTCGTCGACTTTTTCGCGCAGATAAGGCACGTCGCTGACGCTGCGGGAATAGGTGACGGAGGTGAATAGGCCGAGGAATAGCTTTTCGCCCTTCGGGTTGCCGTTCGCATCGTAAGTTTTGACGGCGATGGCGTCCATCGGCACGCGGCGGTGCACGGTGGAGAGGCGATTGGTTTTAGAGACGGAAACCGGCGGCAGGTCGCGGCGGAGTTGCTGCAGGTTGCGTGGCAGGCCTTCCTCATTCTCATTGATGAAAGCCGGGATGATGTCGTCATTCAGCAAGCCGAGGCTCGCGCCTTTGAGCGTTTTGCTCTGGATGTTTTTATCCTGACCGGCGAACTGGTATTCGCGGTAGCCGAGCAGCGTGAAATTGTTGTCGTGAAGATAATCGAGGAACGCGCAGTAACGCTCGATATCCTTCGCGGCGTATTTGGTTTTGGCGCGGGCGAGTTCGTTGCGGGCTTCTTTCAGCCGCTCCAGCATCAGTTTCCAGTCGCGGTTGGCGATATAAACGTCCTCAAGCGCGGTGGCGAGGCCGGTTTTCAGATTCTCCAGCCGCTCCTCGGAGAGCGTTTCGCGGATGTGAACGTGAATGTGCGACTGACGGACATAATCTTTTTTCGGCGTGTCGGAGGCATCGACCATCTTGCCGCTTTTGTCGTAGAGGACGTAAACGACCGGGTGCAGCAAAAGATCGATCAGGAGATTCTTTTTGTTGATCTCGGCGGCGATGGAATCGACGAGGAACGCCATGTCGTCATTGACGAAATCGATGACCGTTTTGCGGTAGGATTCGCCTTTCAGCACCGCGCTGCCGACTTCGAATTTACGATCGCCGGGTTTGCGCGCGCGGGCGAGATTCCAGTGACGCACCGTCATTTCGGCGAAGAGTTCGGGATCGTATTGTTCGAGGTCTTCGCGGGGAACGCGGGCGGCGAGGGCCTTCAATAAATTTTTCTGGGCTTCCGGGGCGTTGGCCGGGAGGGTGGAGAGTGCTTTTTGTATGTATGATTTCAGCATCGCCGTGTTGTTTTTATTGAGAAACTTCTTGTGCGCTAAAATGAGGCCTGGATGTTGTCCCGTCAAGCCCTCAGGGCGGGTTTTATTTTTTCATAATGCAAATAAATATGGTTTAGCCAGGCCAGGCTTTTGAGAATAGTAAAAGTATGAGAGTGGGCAGGACCACCCAGGTCATCAGCAAATTCATCGGCGGGACGAGTTTACGTCTGAACATGATGGTAGCCAGCATGACAACGCCATAAAAAATCATGATCAGGGCAAGATTGGTAAACAGTTTGGCGATATGATCGGCGCCTTCCTCATGCGGGTAGAGCATGCCCATAAAAAACAGGCCGACGCCGCCACCTAACGAAAGCGCACCGTTGCGGGCGGCCTTGCGAACTTTTTTGTTCAAGCGTTCTTCGGGATCGTCCCACATGGGATCAGCCTAGCAAAAAAAACAGTTACAGTGAATCGATGATTTTCTGCAGCATGGCCGGTTCCCATTCCGCGCCGATGAGCTTTTCGCGGATGTTCAGTTCAGGGTCGGTGATTATCGTTTCCGGCAGTTGCGTAACGCCGAAGATTTTCAGCGTCACGTCTTCGCGGTCATGGGCGATAAGGACATTTTCTGTCGGCGCTTTTTGTTGCTGCAGGAATTTTTTGATGTCGTCTTCTTTCGCGTCCGAGGAGAGAGCGATGAGCACAACGTTGTCCTTATTGTCTGCAGCAATTTTTAACAGCGCGGGGAATTCCACCACACAGGGCGCGCACCATGTCGCCCAGAAATTGATGATGACGATTTTATTTTTGAAGTCGTGGACGCTGCGGGTTTTGCCGGACAGATCAGTGAAGCTGAAATCCGGCAGCGGTTTGGTTTCCGTCTCCGCGCGGGCGGGCATCGATGCGCCGTCGAAATAAATTGTCAGGCCGTAGCCGAGCGCGGCGACGGCGAGGAACAGCGCGGCGTTAAGCCAGAGCGTGGCGCGTTTTTTCTGCATTCAGTTTCCAGAGCGTTGCAATAAGAATGGTTTCGCCTGCGCAGAAAAATCCGAGCGCGAGCGCGATACCGGTGATGAAGCCGTAAGAGTGGAGGCCAATGCCGAGCAGGTTAACACCGAACCAGGCGAGTGCGACGATGACGTTCAAAAATGCGACCGCGGCGAGAAATGCCATGCGGTTCAGACGAGCCGCGATGCGGCCATGCTGTATCCAGATCAGCCACAGAACGATCAGAAGCGCGCCATTCTCTTTCGGGTCCCAGCCCCAGAAGCGGCCCCATGACTGATCGGCCCAGATGCCCCCTAAAATGGTGCCGATGCCGGTGAGCAGCAGGGCGGCGAGGGTGGTTTTATAAATGCTGTCATACAGTAGATGGAGTTGCCGTGCTGGCGCATTTTTCAGGCGCAGGATAAACCATGCATGCGCGAACATCGCCGCCAGAATGCAAACGGCATAGCCGGCGGTGATGCAGAGCACATGTGTGCCGAGCCAGAAGCTGGTGTTCAGAACTGCGACCAGCATTTCCATGCTCTCGCCCCGCTGCAGCAAAAACGGCGCGAGGAAAAGCAGGAAAGCGGCTGCGCCTTGCCCAGCGAAAAGAGCGACCAGGTTTTTGCGGCGGAGATAAAGCGCGAGTGCGGTGGCGGCGCAGATAAGGCTGACAAAGAGGAGCGATTCATAGAGCGTGCCGACCGGCGGGCGGCTTAAAATAATAATGCGCGATGCGAGGCCGGTCACATGCAGCGCAAGGCCGAAGCCGAGGCAGAGCAGCGGGAACAGCATGCGGTTGCTTTTGCGGTAAAGCTCGGCGGCGAGAATGATGATGCCGAGCAGGTAAAAGCCCATCGCGAGCGGGAATGGCGCTGTAATGTTGTAGGCTTTCTCAAGGTATATTTTGAAGGGCGTTTTGCCGCGTACGGCGTTGGCGGCGGCGCGCCAGCCTTCGGCGTTTCCTGAACGATAGGCAATCGCCATGTCCTGCCAGTTTTTAAGGTCGCCGTTCTGCAGCAATGACTGCCATGGCGAAATCCATTGGCCGTTCTTATTGATGATTTTTAAGGTGCCGTTGTTAACCCCGGCGGTTCTTATTTCCTGCAACGCGAAGGCAAGGGACGCCAGTTTTTTTTCATCGTCGGTGTATTTGGCGGTGTCGGCACCTTTTTTCCTGACGAGTTTTGCGGCGTCGTTTTGAATTTTGCTCTCAGAGGCGCGGAAATCTACATAGGCATTTTCGGTCTTGCCTGTGCCGTAGGCGGGGGGCGCGTCAATGCCGAGCGGCAGGACGGCGGAAAAACTGCGCAGCAATTCACTGTAGATCGCGACATCGTCGTAAAGCCTGAGTGTTGTCTGCTGCTGGGCGGTCAGATTATCCGGGTTAGCGTCGCGTAGTCCTTGCGTTTCCGCCGCATGCGCCGCGAGGCCGGGTGCGAGTTCGGAAAAAGAAAACAGTGTCTTTTTTAGCTTCAGGTCGAAATGTTCGCGTACGGCGGGGTTGGTGATTTCGAAAACCGGCGTTTCGGCGGCGCTCACGGGATCGAACAAAACTTCGGCCAGCCATTCCGCCGCGCCGTGGCCGCGAACGGCATCGCGTCCGGAGAATTCACGCAGCATGATGCGCGCGAAACTGTCGAGCGGTTTAACGCGGCCTTCATGCAGCACGGGCAGCAGGCCGAACGAGGTGTAATTCAGTTCGGGTTCAGCCGCCGCCGCGATTTTCGTGCAGCATAAAATCAGAAACAATACGGCCAGGATTTTCTTCATGCGGTTCTTCCCCGCATCACGAAGGCAAGGTGCAGTAAAAGCCCCGCCGTTATAATCAGCGTGCCGATATAGGGGAACAGCCGTCCCTTGTTCTCGACGACGCTTAAAATAGTCGCCTGCATTTTGTCGGTTTGTTCGAAGGAGGATTGATAGAAGGTGTAGCCCTTGTAGCGCAGCGGCTTGTTCATCTCGATGCGTGCCGGCCATTCGAGGCCGTTATCGACAATGACGATGTCGGAGCTGTAGCCGCGCGCCTTGTCGGTGCCGGGGTAGATTTCCTTTTCGAAATCGCTCAGGCGGATCGTGAAGGGCAGCATGCTCTGGCGCTTGCCGAAGATGATCTTGTATTCCTTTTCGTTCGCATAAAGCGTAATGGGCTCAGGCATGCCCTCGAAGGCGATATAGGTGCCGTCCTGATCCTTGAGGCCTGCAATGCTAAAGGTCAGGCCGGGGAGATCCGCTTCGGGCTCTTTGCTTGGCGGCGTCGATTCCAGCGCCATGAATTTTGCCATGCCGTGATAGTTGCCTTCGTTCGCGCGTTTGACGATTGCACAATTGCTGCAGATGTTCTGGACGATTAAATCGAAGGGCACGCCGGTGATGCGGAGCTTCAGTTCGTTGAACGGCTTCGATAATTTCAGGACATCGTTTTCGAAAATATACAGCGTACGCTGGTGATAATCGTAGAGATAACGGCTCTCAGTATCTTCGGGGATAACCATGAAGCTTTCCTTCGCGCCTGTGGCCGTCAGCAGCCCGCCGAAGAGCAGGATCAGAACGCCGAAATGGCTGAGGTTGATTCCGGCGCGGCGGCGCGACCATTCGCTGAAGGCCAAAAATTTGACGAGAAGGCTGAGCGCAATCAGGCCGATCAAGGTATAACCGCCGGGCAAAGGCACCGGTCCGGTCCAGAAAATGAACGATGAGAAAAATTTCTTTTGCGCAGCATAAAGCCCCATCGGCCCTTGCGCCAACGTACCCGCGACGAGGAGCAGCATCAGGGGTGGCAGCAGGTAAAATGGCGCGTCGGCACGGGCGACGGCGAGGGCCAGTTTTCTGCAGTTCTGAAGCGTTTTTTGCAACATGGGGAGCACTATAAGGTGTGCGGGGGTGACGGTGGAAGGCAAATCTGCTAGAAAAACGGGGAAAGGATTCCCATGCAAACATCCCCCCAATTATCACTCAAAGGCAGGACCGCCCTGATCACCGGCTCGACCAGCGGCATAGGTCTCGGCATGGCGAAAGGGCTGGCGGCGCAGGGCGCGAATATTGTCATCAACGGTCTTGGTGATGCAGGTGAAATAGAAAAGGCGCGGAAGGACGTTGAGGGGCTGGGCGTGCGCTGCGTTTATGACGGCGCTGACATGACCAAGCCTGCGCAGATTACCGCGATGGTGGAAAAGGCGATCAAGGATTTCGGAAAAATAGATATTCTGGTCAACAATGCCGGGTTCCAGCATGTTGCGCCGATCGAGGAATTCCCGCCGGAAAAATGGGATGCGATGATCGCGATTATCCTGTCTTCCGCCTTTCACACGACGCGGGCCGCGGTTCCGACGATGAAGAAAAACAAATGGGGCCGGATTATCAACCTTGCTTCTGCGCATGCGCTGGTGGCTTCGCCGTTCAAGGCGGCTTATGTCTCGGCGAAGCATGGGTTGCTCGGGTTCACGAAGACGATGGGCGTGGAGCTGGCGCAGAGCGGTATTACCTGCAATGCAATATGCCCGGGTTACGTGCATACGAAACTAGTCGACAACCAGATTGCGGCTACTGCCAAGGCACGCGGAATGTCCGAAGAGGATGTCGTGAATAATGTCCTGCTGGCGGCGCAATGGACCAAGAAATTCGTGACAGTCGAGCAGATCGCGGCGCTCGCGGTTTTTTTATGCAGCGATGCGGCGGAGAACATTACGGGCGCGGCCCTGCCCATTGATGGCGGCTGGACCGCTGCCTAAAATTCTGAAAACTGTTTCTCACAAATAAATGTGTCGCGGTGCGGCATATCATGAAACACTGATAAAACAGAAGCTTGATCTGCCTTGTGAAATAAAATTACGGTGCAAAGTATTGTTATGAATAAAAATTTCATTGACTCTGTTATTTCAGGCATTAATCATAATCGCATAAGCAAAAAAATAACAGGGTTGGGTACCAATGAATACATTACGCGCTGCGTATGCTGGGGCTTCAGGCCCTGTCGTTTCTGCACACCCCCGTCATGTCGAGAAGCAAGAATATTATGAGGCGGAGATCCGCAACGCCCTGCATGGCATGGGCAAGACCGCGGATACGGCAAATACGGACGATATGTACGCTGCTGTCGCGCAGGTTATTCGTAATGAGCTCCTCCCGGTATGGGAAGCGACCAAAGAAGCCCACCGCTCGCCCGACGTTAAGCAGGCCTATTACGTTTCGATTGAATGGCTGCTTGGTCCTAATATTTCGACGGCGCTGCATGCGGTAGGCGCGGAAAAACAGATCCGCGCGGCTGTCGAAAAAATGGGCCACAATCCCGATAAAGTTCTGAATTACGAAATGGACCCGGCCCTCGGTAATGGCGGCCTGGGCAGACTCGCCGCCTGCTTTATCGATAGCGGCGCCAATCTGCACCTGCCGCTGCAGGGCTTTGGCCTCTGGTACTATAAAGGATTTTTCCGGCAGGAGTTGAAAGACGGCCACCAGGTCGAGCTGCCGGATCATTGGGAACAGACCGGCAAGCCGTGGTCCTTCCGCCGTGACGACATTGCTTACCCTGTGTCCTTGTTCCGCGATCATCCCGAGACATTGAAAGTTGTCGCTATCGACATGATGGTGCCGAGCTTTGACAAGAAAACGGTTAACACGCTGCGCCTCTGGAAGCTCGATGTGCCGGAGAATTTCAACAGCCCCAATGAAGAAGTGAATGAACTGGTGCGCAGGACTAACGCCGAACTCTATCCAGCAGACAAGGATGAGACAGGCAAAAATTTGCGTATCGTGCAGGAATATATTTTAACCAGCGCGTCACTGCAGAATATCCTGGATCGCCACCTGGAAAAACATCCCACACTCGACAATCTGGCCGCGAGCAGCTCAATCCAGATCAACGACACGCATCCGGCGTTGGTGGTGCCCGAGCTTATCCGCCTCCTGACCGACGTTCACGGGATGGAATGGGAAAAGGCCAAGCAGATTACGCGCGAAGTTGCGAATTACACCAATCACACGTTGATGGGCGAAGCGCTTGAGAAATGGCATGTCAAAAAAATGGATTATGTTCTGCCGCGTATGCGCCAGATCATTGACAGGTTGCAAGACGATCTCATGGCGGAGGCTAATGTAAAGCTTGCACATCTGCCGGAAGAGGAGCGCAACGCGGCCAAGAACCGTATTTCAATCGTCGATTCAATCAACGAAGACCACGTTTATATACGCATGGGGCACCTGGCGGCTTATAATACACAGCGGGTAAACGGTGTTTCCGCAATGCATACGGAATTGGTGTTTGAGGAGCTTTTCCCAGACCTGATCGCCATGCGCGGCGAAGATATCAAGGTCAATCACACTAATGGCATCAGCCCGCGGCGCTGGCTTTTTAAGGCGAACCCCAAATTGGCCGAGCTTGTGACCGAGGCGCTGGGTACTGATAAATGGATTACGAAGCTCGAATTGCTGGAGGGTTTACGCAGTAACCTGGATAATCCCGACTTCATGGATGAGTTGAGAAAAATCAAACACAGTAATAAACAACGAATGGCGCAAATGGTGAAATCCGAAACCGGCGTCGATATCGACCCCCGCGCCATGTTTGATGTTCAGATCAAAAGAATCCATCCTTACAAGCGCCAGCTCATGAATCTCATTCATGTTGTCGCGTTGTATCGGGCTATTCTTAAAGATCCCGATGCTGATCGCCCTGCTGTCGTCAAGATCATGGCAGGCAAGGCGGCAAAAGGTTTTGATGAAGCGAAAGACATCATCAAGCTGACCAACGACATTGCCGGCATCATCAACAACGACCCGCGCACGAAGGGCAAGATCAAGCTGGTGTTTGTCGAAAACTATAATGTGTCAAAAGCGGAAGTGCTTATCCCGGGCGCGGACCTGTCCGAGCAGATATCAACGGCGGGAACGGAAGCCTCCGGAACCAGCAACATGAAATTTGCGCTGAACGGCGCATTGACTATCGGCACGCGCGACGGCGCGAATGTCGAAATCGGCGAGCAGACAGGTGAGAACAATATTTTCTTCTTCGGCATGAACAAGGACGAAGTGAAGTCCCTGAAAAAAGAGGGCTATCGCTCTGTCAATCATATCAGTCCGCGTCTGCATGAGGCGCTGATGTTCATTGCGGAGCAGGGTGAAGTTGGCCGCCGCGTCGCGGATTATGTATGGACCAACGACCATTTCATGGCCGCCGCTGATTTCGAAGACTATTGCGATGCACATCAGAAAGCGCAGGGGCTTTATCACCGCGATCCGAAAATATGGCTGAAGAAATCCCTGATCAATATCATTGCAGGCAGCAAGTTTTCATCGGATCGCACGATCGCAGGCTACCAGAGGGAAAACTGGGGTATTAAAGAAGTCGTGCCCGGTCGTGAACCTTCAAGGTCTGCGGACCATGTGTATTTGCCTCATCTGACGGCGGAAGCCTGATGATTAGCCGGTAATTTCTTCCGATTTTTTGATGATGAAGAAACCGCCATCGGCGGCTATGGACGTTTCACCGCTGTTCTGTGCGACGATTTTTCCGGGCGGAAGGGTGTGTTTTTCTTTTTTAATCTCGTGCTTATAGACCGCCCGTATATGTCCCTCGATTGACGCAAGACTTCCGTAATGGCCGAAGGCGCGGGCGATTTTATCGAGGCGCTCGAGCGGGAGATTCCAGTTCAGCACGCGCATCTGGTCGCTGGGCGGCGGGAAATTCAGTGCTTCGCTTTCATCCTGTTTTTTTGCTTCGTTCCAATATTTCGGAAGATCTTTCATGATTTCTGACAGCAGTTCCGGCGCGCGCGCGGCCATACGGGCTGAGAGGCTTTCAACCGTTTCATTATCCGCGAGAGGCAATTTTTCCTGCGCGATGATGTCGCCGGCGTCCATTTCATCGGCGAGTTTGTGAATTGTGAAGCCGGAGGCTTCCGGGTAATCAAGGAGAATGAAGGGGATTGGCATCAGCCCGCGGCCTTTCGGCAGGTAAGCGGGATGAATGTTGAGGCCGTAAGCGGGCGAGACATCCGGAATTTTGTAGAGATATCCAGCGGAGATAAAAACTTCCGCGCCCTTGTCGGTCATCGCATTGATTTCGGTGCGGTGCGGTTTTTCCAAAAGCACAGGCAGGTTGAATTCTTTACCGAACGAGGCCGTGTCGCGGTTGAAATTGAAAATATTGTCGCACGGAAAAGTGAACAGGCCGACCGGCTCATGCCCGTCCTGTACCAGACGGTGCACGATACCCAGCATGAAATCATATCCGCAATAAACAAACTTCATAGCCAATATCATTGGCTATTTGGATGGGCGCGGCAAGCTTTAAGGATTTAAACTTTTTCGTCGAAGGTGCGGAGCAGGTCTTTTTCCATGTCTTCCGCAACCCTGATGGTCATCAGGTTGGCTTTGTAGGACGTTTCGGCGATTTTCATCTTTACGATTTCTTCGGCCAGGTCTGCGCCTTCCTGCGGGTTGGCGATTTTATTCGCGCTTTCGGCCACCTGTTTAGTGGCGAAACCAAGACCCTGTAGCGCTATTCCAATGGCATTTATCATCCTTTTATAATACCATGAAAATATTAACGGCGCATTGAGAAATGCCCTGTTTCCACTTCTAATAAGGCCTTGATATCATGCGTTTTTTCACGCTTTTGACCCTATTATTTGTTGTTTTTGCGGCTTTTCCGGCTCCCGCCCATGCGGGTTTCTGGAAGGATTTAAAGTGCTGGTTCATCATCTGCACCGGCAGCGGCGACGAGGTTTTTACCCGGCCCGAACTTGAGGACGGTAAAACGCCGCACAATATCCAGTTCGCCGATGATCCGTGGACGCCGCAGGAATGGATCGATTCACGCGGCAGCGTTTCGGCGGTGGTCGACGGTTTTTACAAGGCGGGAATAGTAACCGACCAGTCGCGTCACTGGCGCACCGGTGTTCCCATCCTCGAAGTTGGGCAGGGATTCATGCGCCTATCGGGACAGGACAAGCGCCGCGTCGCGAAATTCATGGATTACATGTTTCAGAACACCGAAGGCTACGGCGGCACATATCTGCTGCGCCATGCGGCCAGCGGCGATTCAATCGGCGTCTATAATGCCGAAGGTTTACAGCTCCAGTAATTATTGCTTACGTTTGCTGCGCAATTCTGCCAGTCTTTCGCGGTGGATGATGTAGAGATTTGCGGCGAGGATTATGAATCCGCCGACAAAAACCGATAGTCCCGGCACATAATTCCAGATCACGACATCAAAAATCGTCGCCCAGATGAGGCCCGTATAATTGAGCATTGCCACGAGCGAAGTCGGCGCCAGGCGGAATGCGGACGTCAGCAGATATTGCGCCAGCATGGCTGAAACCCCGACGCCGAGAAACAGCAGGAATTCATCCGGCCCCGGTATTTTACCAACAAAGGGCATGAACAGGCCGCCGATGAAGATGCCGCTGAGGATGAAATAAAATGTCACGCCGAGGGAATTTTCACTCCTGAGATAGCGCAGCATCGTGTTGGTAAAAGCATGGGTGCATGCGGCGGCGAAAGCGATGAGTACGCCGATGAGCGCGACATCGCCCGAGGGACGCACCATCAGGATGACGCCAACCATACCGATGCCAATCGCCGACCAGCGCCGCCAGCCCATATGCTCGTTCAGTGCGAAGTAAGCGACTGCGGGCGTCAGGATAATCCCGGCGAACAGGATGACCGTGGTTTCGGCCATCGGCAGGTACTGGAACGCGGCGAAAGTAATGATCAGCCCGATTGTGCCGACCACCGCGCGCAAGAGTAACGCGACGGGTTTGCGGGTTTTCAGGACGTGCCATTTTTTGAACGCGGCGATGTAGATGATCAGCGGCACAATCGCGACGATGTTCCTGTAAAAAGCGATTTCTGCAGGATTGTGATTTTCCATCAGCAGCTTTGCGCAGGCCTGCATGATGCCGAACAGCAAATAGGCCGCAAGGCCATAGGCGATTCCGCGCATGATATTGTCCCGCTCAACCATGGGAGGGGGCGGAACCGGGGGCGGGTAAGCCTGCGGAATGGGTTGGGGAATTCCTGATTTTTCAGACATTTAGGGCAAATCGTTAATATATTTACATAATATAATATAGATTATTGCTAATTCCGTATATATAATGAAAGAAAGTAACTAAATTGGGTTCAGGGGTATATGCGTACAAGGCCGAGCATAAGCGTAATAATTCCTTGTTATAATACCGGGCGTTACATCCGTGAAGCTGTCGCTTCTATTCGCGCACAAAATATCAGTTTTCCGTATGAAATAATTGTTGTCGATGACGGGTCAACCGATGCATCCACGCATAGTATTACTACACAGCTACAAAAAGAACGAAACGACTTACGCATTATTTACGGCGCGTTAAACGGGGGCCCTTCAGTCGCCCGGAACCTGGCCATCGAGCATGCGCGTTGCGATTATATCTTTCCGCTTGATTCTGATGATAAATTATCTGTAAAGCCCGAACACTTGGCGGGCGGCGGGTATATGCAGCGTGCCGTCGAGTTGTTGGAGGGGAATAAGGATGTCGTTTTCGCTTATTCTAAAAAGGAATATTTTGGAGCTGTACACAGTCCTTACGTGTACACAACCTCATACGATGAAAAGCGCCTGCTCGCACGGCACAATGTCGGGCCCTTTATAATTTACCGAAAGCAAGATGCCATGGAAATCGGCGGTTATGAACCTAAAATGCTGCACGCCGAAGACTGGGCGTTTATACTCGGCTTGCTCAACGCCCGCGTAAAAAAAGGAAAACCTACCGACGTGCATATGTTCCCGGAGGCGTATATCAATTATAGAATTCGTGGTGATGGCACCAATCTTACTTCAAATCCGAAAATGAGCCGCCAGGAAATTCTGGAAGCGATCACCAGCATGTATCCGGAAATTTATGAGAAGCATTATCCCGGTTTAAGCGGGAACGCTCTTATAGATGTGTTAAAGTCGAAACAACAGGAGTACGAAGATTCATTCAGAATGGAATTCGCGCGGGAATGTCTTTCGCATCCAGTCAATTCCTACGGGGCGGGAGCATTTGGTTTTGCTGCAGGCTGGCTGGGCAACAGAATCGTTAAAAAATGGAACGCATTCACGTCGCCGCAAGATGTATCCCCTGTCCCTGCTGACGAACCAGCGTTCGATCCGAATTAATTCCGGCTTTTATCGACCAGCTTGTTCTTGCCGATCCAGGGCATCATGGCGCGAAGCTGTGCGCCGACTTTTTCAATCGGGTGCTGGGATTCTTTTTCGCGCAATTCTTTCAGACGCGAGAGCCCTTCCTTGTTGCCGCCCATGAATTCCTGAGCGAAGGCGCCGGACTGGATTTCAGCGAGGATTTTTTTCATTTCCTTTTTCGTTTCGGCGGTGATGATGCGGGGGCCGCGCGTGTAATCGCCGTACTCGGCCGTGTTGGAAATGGAATAGCGCATGTTGGAAATGCCTGCTTCGTAGATCAGGTCGACGATGAGCTTCGTTTCATGCAGGCATTCGAAATACGCCATTTCAGGCGGGTAGCCTGCCTCGACCAGCGTTTCGTAACCGGCCTTGATCAATGCCGATATGCCGCCGCAAAGAACAGCCTGCTCGCCGAACAAGTCGGTTTCGCATTCGTCCTTGAAGGTTGTTTCGATGATGCCGGAGCGTCCACCGCCCACAGCCGATGCGTAAGACAGCGCGATGTCTTTTGCCTTGCCGCTCGCGTCTTGTGCAATCGCGATCAGGCAGGGCACGCCGCCGCCTTTTTGATATTCGCCGCGCACCGTGTGGCCGGGGCCCTTGGGCGCGACCATGAAGACGTCGAGATCAGCTCTAGGTTTGATCAAGCCAAAGTGAACGTTAAGGCCGTGGGCGAAAGCAAGCGCCGCGCCTTTTTTCAAATTCGCCTCGAGCACGTCGCGGTACAGATCCGCCTGGTGTTCGTCGGGAACGAGGATCATGACGACGTCGGCGTCGGCGACCGCCTTGGCAGGGTCGAGAACCTGGAAGCCTGCGGCTTTTGCTTTCTCTGCAGTTGCGGAGCCGTCACGGAGACCGATGACAACGTTTTTCACGCCGCTGTCTTTCATGTTTTGGGCATGAGCATGGCCTTGCGAGCCGTAGCCAATGACGGCGACCTTTTTGTTCTTGATCAGGTTCTCGTCTGCGTCTTTATCGTAGTAGACTTTCAGCGGCGCGTTGTTAGCTGGGGCTGAGGCTTTTGCTGCGTTGGCCGGGGACATCGTTATATTCCTTGTTTCATGCGGTTTAGCGGGCACAGAACAACAGGAAACAGCCGTAAAATCAACAAAAAACTCATTGACATAACGTTAATTGCTTGGGAGAATGCGCCTTAGCTAAAAGGGGACGGGATTATTATGAAGTCTGATGGAATCGCTGTCGAGCGCCCATTCGTGGGGAGAGTGGTAGAGCGGCTTGTCTGCCTGATGGAGGTATTTGACCAGGCCGTTCAAGACCGGAACAAGGAAGCAGCCACATTCATGCTGGAGGAAATTTCTAACATGACCAGGGAAGGTCATAAAGCGGTAGGTAAACAACACGCTGATTTTGTTGGCCAAGCTTTTTTATTGCAACCCTATACTTTTCGGGCTTTGAACTGGATGAGTCCTGATCGCCCGGGTGAGCCCAACTGGGGCGCTGTTATTTCATACAAAATAGTGATGAAGGGAATCATAACCGACCTGCATAAAAAAACTTTAGAAGAAGATTATAATGCCCCGGCAGTGGCGCCGTAAGCCGACTTTTCCCTTAAGGCCGGTTCATGCCCTGTTCGACGATCTCAGTCAGCTTAAGGTGCTCTTCCATAGAGCCGAGGATTTCCTTGTTTTCCATGCCCCAGGTTTTTTCATCCATCTTGAGCTGGTAGATCGTCGCGGTGTGACCCATGAAATTGAAATTTTCGGCGAAGATGCAGCGGATTTCCTTGTCGGCGTCATACCAGCCGTCTGAATCCACGACCGTCAGTCGCACTTCGCGGTAACCGGAACCGAGGTCAGGCGAGTCGCGGAAGATGTGATCCTTCACTTCCTTGATCTTGTGGCCTTCCTCCATGAACGCTTCGGCGCCGGCGGCACAGCCGTTCTGCAGGCGCATGTCGGCCTGTTCGCGCGACATACAGCCGGTGAGGACGAAAACTGAAGCAAGGGCAATCCAGGTATAGTGACGCATGGTCATTCTCCTTTTTTGATTTCTTTTTTCATCTTGCCGCGTGAAAGGGCGGCGACGCCTGTGCGGCTGACATCGGCGAGGCCAAGCGGGCGCATCAGGTTGACGAAGGCATCGATTTTTCCGGCGGTGCCGGTGACTTCGAAGATAAATGAATCGAGCGTTGAATCGACGACGCGGGCGCGGAAGATGTCGGCAATGCGCAGCGCCTCGATGCGCTGGTCGCCTTCGCTTTTGACCTGAACGAGCGCGAGTTCGCGGTCGACGAAGGGGCCGGTGGTGGTGAGGTCGCGGACCTTCTGTACGGGCACCATGCGATCCAATTGCGTTTTGATCTGTTCAATCACGCGCGGCGTGCCGGTGACGACGATGGTGATGCGCGAGAGATGCTTGTCGTGATCGGTTTCAGCGACGGTGAGGCTCTCGATGTTGTAGCCGCGTCCAGCGAAGAGGCCGATCACGCGCGCGAGAACACCGGGCTCATTGATGACGAGAATTGAAATCGTGTGGGATTCAACCTGCTGCGTGACCGGTGTGGCCCCGTAGACGCTTTTGCTGACTTTTTCTTTTGGCTTGGCCATGTCTTTGTTTTAGCAGAGTTTGGACCGGATATGAAGGGCCCTTAAACCAGCTTTTTGTCGAATTTGTCTGCATCCGCCGACAGGATCATCTCGTTATGGGCTTTGCCCGAGGGGATCATGGGGAAGCAGTTTTCGCGCTGGTCGATGCGCACGTCCACCAATGTCACCTTGTCGGTTTTCATCATTTCCTTGATGACATCGTCCAGTTCCTGCGGCGTTTCGGCGCGGAGGCCAATGCCGCCGTAGGCTTCGGCCAGCTTCACGAAGTCGGGCAGCGAGTCGGTGTAGCTTTCGGAATAGCGCTCGCCGTGCAGGAGTTCCTGCCACTGGCGCACCATGCCCATCCACTGGTTGTTCATGATGAAGACCTTGACGGGCAGGCGGTATTGCACGGCGGTGCTCATTTCCTGGATGTTCATCAGGATCGAGGCTTCGCCCGCGACGTCAATAACAAGCGCATCCTTGTGCGCCATCTGCGCGCCGATCGCGGCGGGCAGGCCGTAGCCCATGGTGCCGAGGCCGCCCGAGGTCATCCAGCGGTTCGGCTGGTCGAAGGGCAAGAACTGCGCAGCCCACATCTGGTGCTGGCCGACTTCGGTCGAGACATACGCATCGCGCGGGTCTTTGGAAATAAAATGCGCGAGGCGCTGCAGCGCGTATTGCGGCTTGATGATCTTGTCGCTGTTTTTATAGGCGAGGCAGTTCTGCCCGCGCCATTGATCGATCTGCTTCCACCACTTTTTCAGCGCGGCTGAATCGGATTTGCAGCCCTTTGCGCGCCAGATCTGCAGCATGGCTTTCATGGCTTCGCCTGCATCGGCAATCAGGCCGATATCGACAGGGACATTTTTATTGATCGAGCTCGGGTCGATGTCGATGTGGATTTTCACCGAGTTCGGCGAGAAGGCATCGACGCGGCCCGTGACGCGGTCATCGAAGCGAGCGCCAATACAGATCATGACATCGCAATCATGCATCGCCCAGTTGGCTTCAAACGTGCCGTGCATGCCGAGCATGCCTAACCATTCCTTGCCTGATGCCGGGTAGGCACCGAGACCCATCAATGTTGAAGTGAGGGGGAAGCCGGTTTCGCGCACAAGCTCGCGCAGCAATTTCGAAGCTTGCGGGCCAGCGTTGATGATGCCGCCGCCGGTATAGAAGACCGGTTTTTTCGCAGAAGCCATCAATTCAATCGCGGCCTCGATGCCGTCCATGTCAGGCATGGTGCGCGGCTTGTAAGCGTGCTTCATGGAATCTTTCGCGGCTTTGTAATTGCCTTGCGCAAACTGGATGTCTTTCGGGATGTCGATGACGACTGGGCCGGGGCGGCCGGACCGCGCAACATGGAATCCTTCATGGATTGCGCCAGCGAGTTCGTTGACGTCCTTGACCAGCACGTTGTGTTTTGTGCAGGGGCGCGTGATGCCGGTGGTGTCGGCCTCTTGAAAGGCATCGGTGCCGATCAAATGCGTGGGAACCTGTCCCGTGATGCAGACGACAGGAATGGAATCCATCAACGCGTCGGTGAGGCCGGTGACTGCGTTGGTCGCGCCGGGGCCGGAGGTGACGAGGAAGCAGCCGACTTTTCCTGTCGAGCGCGCGTATCCTTCCGCAGCATGGCTTGCGCCCTGTTCGTGGCGGACAAGGACGTGCTTGATGCGGTCCTTGTTTTTAAAGAGCTCGTCGTAAATCGGCAGAACTGCGCCGCCGGGATAGCCGAAAATAACCTCGACGCCCTGTTCGATGAGGGCTTCGATCACCATTTCCGCGCCGGTCATTTTTTTCGCAGGGGCGGGCGTGGTTTTGCTCGCCGCCCTTTTGGCTTCGGTGGTGCTCATTTTCAGGTTCCTTCTTTTCTTTAGGCTATTCTTCATGGGTCAGTCTTTTACATCTATTTTCGGCAATAAAAAACCCCGGACTTTTGGGCCGGGGCGCTTCGGGGGAACTATGGCAAGCAGCCTAGGCCCGGAGCGCCTCCGTAAGGAGCACCACGAGTACGAGGTTGTTCAGGCCGATGTTCAATGTCTTGGTCATGGGTGCTATTACTACTGGGTTAAAGTCGGTATGGCAAGTTCTTTATGTTTTACCAAAAACAGCCTGCGGGGTCGATCAGTCATAGAGACAGATGGTGTTTGCACTTTTTCCGCGTCTTTATAGCCCCTTTGGATCAAAGCAAATACGAAACTGTCGTAAAGCTTTTGCCTAAAATCGAGGGTGTTAAAGAAATCTTGGTGTGTGCGCCTCGAGAGTTCATTCTCGTCCATCGCTTTGAAACCGTTGGGCCAATCCTGGTCTACCGCGAAATTGAAGTTACAGGCAAGCAGGGCTTCTTCGCCGCCTTCATAACTATAGCCGTTATGTTTTTCAGCAAAAATTGTTGTGGCGCAGATTTGAAGTATAATATGAAATTCGCGGATTTTTTCTCCAGAGAATTTCATCTTTTGCAAGTTTTCTTGCATATTCCGCCAAAGAGAAAATTTTCCCCCATGTTCGAACATCCATTTCCCGCGCTCGAATACGGCGTTGGCGATTTCCTGTGCTGAATATTTTTTGAGCGGCTTGGTCATGGCTATCCCAAGCTGAATTCAGGAGCGGGAGCGCGGGTTCTAAATGTGCTTGGGCGCTCAGCTATCATCTGCCGAAGGCTTTCAGAAAAACCTGTCATGATATCTCTCTCAGTTTTAGGTCCACCTTCCGGATATTCGCCCTTAGCAAGAATGGGGTCAGAATCAGCCGCTGACAGCAGGCGATCGACCAAAAGAATTGCATCCGCGCTGTAGCCCGCACCGGCCAATAATCTGTATCGTTCTCCGACGGGACGCAGCACATATATGTTGCCGCAAGGCGCTTTTGCATTCACGGCATAAACGGAAAGGAAAATGTCTTTAAAAATTTCTTCTGTGCCAGCCATGAAATAACTCCCTGTTTATGTGGTGGGTATTATTTACATAAATATAAATTTATTGTCAAGCATCTTCTAATTTAAAGCTGGTTTTTGAACCATGTCACCTGTCTTTTTGCGTATTGGCGGGTTTCGGTCTGGCTTAGGTTTATGGCCTGTTCCCGGCTGATTTTCCCGGCCAGGAAAGCACGCAGATGGGCAAAACCGAGCGCTTTGGCCAGCAGGGGGTTTGCCGGGATTTCGCCGCTGTCGAGCCGGGCCGAGAAATCTTCGACTTCCTCCAGCGCGCCATTGTCTAGCATCCGGTTGAAGCGCATATCGCAGCGGCGGTAAAGCTCTTCGCGCTCCGGGATGATTTTGTGAATTTCAAAATTCCAGTTTTCCGGCGGCGCGTCTTTGGATTCTTTCTGCCAGTCGGAGAGTTTTTTTCCGGTTGCCTCGAACACTTCCCAGGCGCGGACGATGCGGGCGGTGTGTTCGGGGTGAAAGCGCGCAGCGGATTCGGGGTCGCGTTTTTTCAGTTCTTCGTGCATGGCCGCCGTGCCGATTTCTTCCTGCCGCGCGTTCGCGCGCTCGCGGATTTCCGGCGGCGTTTCAGGAATGGGCGAAAGGCCTTCCATCAATGTTTTTATATACATGCCGTTGCCGCCGCAGATGATCGGTGTCTGTCCGTTTTCAATTGCCGTTTTGATTTCGTGCGTTGCCAGCGCCTGCCAGATTCCGGCGGAGCAGGGTTCGGCGGGTTGCAGGATGCCGTAAAGAACGTGCGGCACCTCGCGCTTGTCCTGCTCTGTGGGCTGTGCGGTGAGAACATGCAGGCCGTCATAAATCTGCATGGAATCGCAATTGATGACGACGCCGTTCGGTTTCTTTGCGAGACCGAGCGCGAAGGCCGATTTGCCGCCGGCCGTCGGGCCGGCAACGATGTGAATAGTGACCGGAGCGCCGCGATTACTGCTCAATCTGCGGCTTTTCTTTTTCCGGCGCGACCTTGGATTTCTTTTCCTCGAGCTTCAGCGCGACAAAGCGTACGTCGCCTTCGCGGTTCAGAAGCAGGAGAACCGACGTGCGCTTGTTCTGAATCGCCTTGCTGACGATCTCGGACACTTTCTGCGGGTCTTTCACGGCCTGCTGGTTGATTTCGACGACGACATCGCCGGGCAGCAAACCTTTTTCTGCTGCTTCGGACATGTCGGCGACGCCGGTCACGACCACACCATCCACGTTGCCGGGGATCAGATAGTCTTGTCTCAGCGTGTCGGACATCGCGGAGAGCGTCAGGCCGACAGAGTCAATCTTTTCGCCCTTGGCTTCGGAACGCGGCGCGCCGCTTTCGAGCAGGCCGTCTTCCTCGGCTTTTTCAAGTTCGCCGACTTTGACTTTCGTCGTGGCTTCCTTGCCGTCACGCCAATAGGTTAGCGTGCTGTCGGCGCCGATTGCCGTTTCCGCGACGAGGCGCGGAAGCTGGCGCATGGCGGAGAGTTTTTCGCCGTTGAAGCTCAGGATGATGTCACCCGGTTGCAGGCCTGCGGCTTCCGCGGGGCCCTTGGGTGTGATGCTGGCGACCAGCGCGCCTTCGGCGTGCGGGAGGCCGAGGCTTTCGGCGATTTCAGGCGTGACGCTCTGGATGCGGACGCCGAGCCAGCCGCGACGCGTGCGACCGAATTCAACGATCTGCTTAACCACCGGCGCGGCCAGCGCGGAAGGGATTGCAAAGCCGATTCCGACCGAGCCTCCGGAGGGGCTGAAGATCGCGGTGTTGATGCCGATGACTTCGCCCTTCAGGTTGAACATCGGGCCGCCGGAATTGCCACGGTTTATCGATGCGTCGGTCTGGAGGAAATCATCATACGGGCCGGAATTAATGTCGCGTGCGCGGGCGGAGATGATTCCGGCTGTGACGGTGCCGCCGAGTCCGAACGGATTTCCGATCGCGACAACCCAGTCGCCGACGCGCAGTACATCGCTGTCGCCGAATTTAAGCGCGGTGAGTTTTTTCTTGGTGTCGACCTTGATGACGGCGAGATCGGTTTTTTCGTCGCGGCCAATGACTTCGGCGGTGACGGTTTCATCATCGTTGAAAGTAACGCGGACTTCTTCGGCGTCGCGGACGACGTGGTTGTTGGTGACGATCAAACCTTTTTCGGCGTCGACAACGAAGCCGGAGCCGAGCGAGGCCTGCGGCGTCAGCGGCGCGCCGTTACCGCGTTTCTGCATGAACTCTTCAAAGAAATCTTCGAACGGCGAGCCGGGCGGGAATTGCGGCATCTCGGGATAATCTTCGGGCGCTTCCATTTTCTGGGTTGAGGAAATATTGACCACCGCCGGGAGGAGCGGTGCCACGAGATCGGCGAAGCTGCCGGGTGCGTCGGCCGCGAGCGGGCTTTTGGGTTGTTCTTGTACGGCGGCGGCGGCGTATCCGATACCTGTAACGGCCATAACGAACGCAGCGAGTGCGGTGACAAGTTTATTGCGCATAAGGGAGGGTCCTCTGTTACCAGTTGCAGCAGTAAAATAGGCCTGCCCATGGACGCGGTCAACAGCGGTTAAATCGTGTGGAATGTCTTTAATATATAGATGGCCAGGATGCCCAAGGACGCCATAAGCAGGCCGAATATGCGGAGCGGCTGGGTCGGCATGGACAGGGCCATTGCCATAAGTTTTTTAATATGGTCGGGGAAAAGGGCGTAGATCAGGCCCTCGATGACGAAGACCAGGGAGAAAGCTGTGAGAAGCGTGAGCGTGAAGGGCGGCATGGCGCGTCAGCCCGTCACGGGCTGCTGGCCGGGCCGCTGGTGTGATCCTGGAAGTAGCGGAAGAAGTCGCTGCCGGGTGAGAGGATGAGGCGGGTTTCCGGATCGGCCAGCGTGTTCCTGTAGGCTTCCATCGAACGCATGAAGCCGTAGAAATCCTTGTCCTTGTTAAAGGCGTCGGCGTAAATCTTGATCGCGTCCTTGTCGCCCTGACCTTTGACCATCTGCGCGTCGCGGCTGGCTTCGGCGAGGAGAACGGTGCGGTCTTTTTCGGCGGTCGAGCGAATTTCAAGCGCGCGCTGTTCGCCTTTGGCGCGGGTTTCGGTTGCGCGTTCCTTCAGGTCGGAAATCATCCGGCGCACGGTGGAGGTGCGGAGGTCAGCGGTGAGATCGGCGCGGACGATACGGACGTCGACGATTTCAATGCCAAGGCTGTCCTGCGTGATTTTCACATTCACGCGTCTTTTGATTTCTTCCATGATCGCTTCGCGCTCGGAGGAGAGAAGCGCCTGCAGCGTTACGCTGCCGAGGACGCCGCGCGTGGCGTCGTTGAGGATGCTCTCCAGGCGTTGGTCGGCGTTAGCCGTGGTGCGCAGGGTTTTCAGAAATTGCAGGGGGTCGTTGATTTTATAACGCGCGAATGTGTCGGCGATAATCGGCTCGCCGCTGACATTCTGGATTTCCGGGGCCTCGACAGGCGCGCCGGGATCAATCGTTTCGCCGGGAAGAGTTTCAGCCGGTACGGGTTCGGGTTCGGGCTCGATGCCTTCGGCTTTTTGTGCAGGCGTCAGCTTGTAATGCTGCAGGCTCGAGCTGGCGATGACGACCTGCTCGGGGGGCGGATCGACGGAGAGAATGCGGCGGTCGAAATAGCGTACTTCCTGCACCAGCGGAATTTTGAAATGGAGGCCCGGGCCTTTTGTAAAAGTGGATAAATCGTTCGGGTTGCCGATGGGCTGGCCGAGCTGGAGGACGACGGCCTGTTCACGCTGGTCGACGATGAACAGCGATTGCGAAGCGCCGATCAGGACAGCGGCGAGAACTAATAACAATGCTATGGATGTCTTGCTCATTGCGCGAGTCCTTCGGGTGAGGCCGGGTTTTCGGGCTTCGGCGCGGCGCGCACGGATGATTTATTAAGTTCGTTCAGCGGCAAATAAGGCACAACGCCGGAGCCGCCGTCTTTGTCGAGAATGATTTTCTGCGCGTTTTTCAGCACTTCTTCCATGGTCTCGATATAAATACGCTCTTTCGTCACGTCCTTGCCGCCGAGATAGGCCGCGTAGACGGAATTGAAACGGTCGGCGTCGCCGTTCGCCTTGGCGATCACGGATTGCTTGTAACCTTCGGCCTCACGGTTCATCTGCGTGGCGAGACCGCGTGCCTTGGGAAGAATATCTTCACGGTAGGCTTCGGCGCGGTTCTGCACGTCTTCGGCGTCCTGCTTGGCGGACTGGACATCCTGGAACGCGTCCTGAACATCCGGGTGCACTTCGGCCTTCTTGATCAGGACCTGCGAGATCGTGACGCCTGACCTGTACTCATCAAGATTTTGCTGGATGATCGCCTTGGTTTTTGCTGCGACTTCCTCGCGCTTGTTGGTGATGATCGGGAACATTTCGGTCTGGCCGACGATATCGCGGATCGCGGACTGCGCGACCTGCTTGATGGTGTTTTCCTGGTCCTCGATGTTGAAGACGAAATCCTCGGCGGATTTGATGCTCCACTGCAGCACGATGTTCAGGTCGACGATGTTGCGGTCGGCGGTCAGCATCAGGCTTTCCTCGGGAAGGTCGCGCTGGCCGCGTTCGCCGGTGCGGTCATAGGCCTCGGTGAAGCCGATATTCATCGAGCGCAGTTCGTTGACCTTGACGGTTTCCGCGCTTTCGATCGGCGCGGGGAAGTGATAGCCGAGGCCTTCCTTGTCGGCGGTGCGCGACCAGGCGCCGAAGCGCTGGATGACCACGTTGTCGCCGGGATTAACGATGAAGAAGCCGCTGGCCAGCCATAGGGCGCCCACCGCAAGTATGATAATTCCGATAATGCTCAAGGAGTTGAATTCACCGGGCATGACGCTGCGGAAATTGGCCTGCGCGCGGCGCAGCATTTCATCAATATCCGGGGGTTCGTTACCGCCACCGCCGGGAGGTCTCTGGCCGCCGCCACCGCCCCATGCGCCGCG
>Ga0073903_10000021_pt1 | contig 72130 bp, 56 predicted proteins | sample KloWWTKNB14_bulk_FD_66665 | JGI IMG/M metagenome (GOLD analysis project Ga0073903, IMG submission 66665) | Active sludge microbial communities from Klosterneuburg, Austria, studying microevolution and ecology of nitrifiers - Klosterneuburg... | ecosystem: Engineered > WWTP > Aerobic digester >... | reverse complement strand
GCCAATGCAGCTGCTTTTGAAAAGGCAGGCATTCCTTTTTGTTTAACCACTGCTGATTTACGCAGTGTAAACCAGTTCTGGGCAAATCTTCGCAAAGCGATGGAATACGGATTGAGTGAAAATAAAGTTATGGAAGCGTTGACGAAAACGCCGGCGATCACTCTTGGTATATATGATAAAGTTGGAAGCCTTGAAGCTGGAAAACTTGGAAATTTCTTAATCGCCAACGGCCCCCTTTTTAATGAAAAAACAATCATTCTGCAAAACTGGGTGCAGGGAATTAAATACACAGTAAAAGAAGATGCAGCCAGTGTGGCCGGCACTTATTCTCTTACTGTTACTTCTCTTTCCGGCAAAGAAACATATACGCTGGATGTGAAGAATGCCAGTGCTGTAACGATGTTTGCAAAAGATACATTGAATTCCAAATTCAGTTTTGATGGTAAGTTGGTGAAGATCAGTTATGCCCCAATGACCCGTCGTCAGCGGCCTGTTATGAACCCCGGCCAGATGCCGGATTCAGTAAGGAGAACGGGCGGTGGTTTCCCAGGTAGAGGTGGGTCCGGAATGGAGCAGGCATTACCAGTTACTGCCACCCGGTTAAGTGGAGTAAGTAATGGAACAGAATGGAACGGAACCGGCACTGATTCATTGGGGAATCCATTGACATGGACTGCCAGCCTGGTTAAAGCAGCCGAGGCAAAAACCGACAGTGTAAAGAAGAAAGATGTGCCTGCTTTAGGAAAGATCGTTTATCCTTTCGAACCGTTCGGATGGGATGAAAGCCAGCAACCAAAACAGGAAAACATTCTTATCCGGAATGCAACTGTATGGACCAATGAAAAAGAAGGTGTATTACAGAATACAGATGTGCTGATAAAAAATGGCAAAATAGCAGCCGTTGGTAAAAATCTTACGGAAGCTACTGCCAGGGTTATTGACGGAACTGGCAAACATGTTACAGCAGGGATCATTGATGAGCATTCACATATTGCGGCTGCCTCGATCAATGAAGGCGGACAATCGGTAACATCTGAAGTAAGGATCGCCGACAATTTAAACCCGGATGATATAAATATTTATCGCCAGCTTAGTGGGGGTGTTACTACTTCACATATCCTTCATGGTTCAGCAAATGTGATTGGCGGGCAAACACAGCTTATCAAGCTGCGTTGGGGTGCAAACGACGATGACCTGAAGCTTAAAGGCTGGCCCGGCCAGATAAAATTTGCATTGGGTGAAAATGTAAAGCGTTCCAATTTTAGTATTCCGGGTGGTAACAACCGTTATCCTGATACCAGGATGGGAGTAGAGCAGGTGCTGATCGATGCCTTTACCAGGGCCAAAGATTACCAGCAAGACTGGAAAGAGTATAACACTGCAAAGGAAAAGCTGATCAAAGAAAAGAAATCAACCGCTTCTCTGTTAGCTCCACGCCGTGATCTTGAATTGGAAGCACTGGTTGAAATTTTAGAGAAAAAACGTTTCATTACCTGCCACTCTTATGTGCAAAGTGAGATCAACGGGGCTATGGAAGTAGCTAATAAAATGGGTTACACTGTTAATACGTTTACCCATATACTCGAGGGATATAAAGTAGCAGATAAAATGAAGAAGCATGGATCATTTGCTTCTACATTCTCCGACTGGTGGGCTTATAAAATGGAAGTGGAAGATGCTATTCCTTATAATGCTGCCATTATGCAAAAAGTCGGATTAACTGTTGCGATCAACAGCGATGATGCTGAAATGGCCCGTCGCCTTAACCACGAAGCGGCGAAAATTGTAAAGTATGGTGGAGTTACTGAAGAGGAAGCGCTGAAAATGGTAACATTGAATCCTGCCATAATGCTGCATGTAGATGATAAAGTGGGAAGCCTGAAAGTAGGTAAAGATGGTGATGTGGTGCTATGGAGTGACCATCCATTGAGCATCTATGCAAAATCATTATATACAATTGTTGACGGCACTATTTATTTTGACAGGCAGAAGGACGAACAACTGCAAAAAGAAATAGATATGGAAAGGCTCCGGCTGGTTAGAAAAATGAACGGAGAAAAAAGAAGTGGTGCTCCAACAATTCCAGCGCAACCAAGTTATCAGATCATGCATACCTGCAGCGATCATGGGCATAGTCATGGATTACTGGTTATTGATGCAGATGATATTACAAACGAATAAAAAAACAGCAATGCGAAAAATATTTATAGCTATTTCAGCTTTGTTCATGATAGCCGCCAATGCACAGGAAACGGTGCTTCCTGCGAAAGAGCAAAAAGGCCTGCTATTTATTAAAAATGCCACCATACATGTAGGCAACGGAAAAGTGATTGAGAACGGAACAATCAAAATAAAAGATGGAAAAATTGAAGAAGTTGGTGCTAACCTTCCCATTCCGATGGATGATGTGAAAGTGTTTGATATGAAAGGTAAGCATGTTTATCCGGGATTGATTCTGCCAACAAGTACTCTTGGTTTGGTAGAGATCAGTTCTGTCAGGGCTACACAGGATTCTAGAGAGATAGGAGACATGAATCCGAATGTAAGGGCCCTGGTAGCTTATAATACCGATTCAAAAGTTATCAATACACTTCGTTCCAATGGGGTTTTACTGGCCAATGTAGTACCGCAGGGAAGTTTTGTGGCAGGTTCGTCCTCTGTAGTTCAGCTGGATGCATGGAATTGGGAAGATGCCGCTTATAAAACTGATGCAGGAATACATGTTTATATGCCTTCTTTAATGCCCCGTCCCAGCTTTGGAAGATTTGGTGGCGGTGGTGGCGGAGGCCCCCAGGCACCACAGGTTGATCCGGTGAAAGAAGGACTGGAAAAAATTGAAGGATTGAAGTCATTCTTTAAAGAAGCAAAAGCTTATCATGCTGAAACAGCACATGAAGAAACCAACCTGAAATTTGAAGCAGTAAAAGGGTTGTTCAATAAGGGCCAGAAACTCTATGTGCATGCCAATACCGTAAAGCAAACATTAGTAGCATTGGATTTTGTGAAGGAGTTTGGTTTTGAGGTAGTGCTGGTAGGTGGAAGCGAAAGCTACCAGGTAGCAGATTTGCTTAAACAAAATAATGTATCTGTTATCTTGCAACAACCCCATAGTTTGCCAACAGGACAAGATGATGATGTGGATCAGCCTTATAAAACAGCAGCAGCTTTGCAAAAAGCAGGTGTGTTATTTGCTATTTCTGACGATGATCCCCAGACCCGTGGCCGTAACCTTCCTTTCAATGCAGGTACTGCAGCAGCTTATGGATTATCCAAAGAGGAGGCATTGGCAGCCATTTCTTTGAATGCTGCAAAAATTATGGGAGTGGCTGATAAAACTGGAAGTATCGAAGTGGGTAAGGATGCCAATATTGTAGTTAGTGAGGGTGATCTGTTAGACATGCGTACCAGTAATGTGACGGATGCATTTATCCAGGGCAGAAAAATAGACCTTACTGATAAACACAAATTGCTGAATGAAAAGTATGAGCAAAAATATGAGCTGAAAACAAAGAAGGGCTTTTAATCTTATTAAACAGATTTTATATTTTCGGGCACCGGATAAGGTGCCCGATTTTTTTTAATGATCTTCTTCGTGATTGTTATGATTATCATCTTCGATCAGCATGCCGCAATGGGGGCATTTATTTTCTTTTTGTTTTCGTGTTTTCCTGAATTCTTCCAAAAAGCCTGCTGTAATAATACCTGCCGGTAAGGCAAAAAATGCTACCCCGGTAAGCATAATGATCCCTGCCATTATTTTTCCCGCCGTCGTCATCGGGTACATATCTCCATAGCCGGTTGTCGTCAATGTAACAACAGCCCACCAGATGGTAGCGGGGATACTGATGAATTTTTCCTTGTTCTCGGGATGCAGATGCTCTGAAAAATAAATAGCGCTGGAGGCAATGATGATCAGGAAGATGACCAGTATAAGACTTAATGCCAGCTCATTTATTCTTTTTTTGAAAACATTTGTGATCATGTGTGCTGATTTCATGTAGGCTGTTAGCCGGAACAGCCGAAAGAACCTGAGAAGGCGTAACATCCGCAGTACTCTTAAATCAAATCCTATGATCGCATGCAGGTAAAAGGGTAAAATAGCCATCAAGTCAATTAAAGCACCCGGTGACAACATATACTTCAGTCGTCCCCATATACTATGTTTATACTTTTCTTCCTGATTACTGCTCCATACCCGCAGGACATATTCTAACGTAAATATGATTACGGAAATAAGGTCGAAATAGCGAAAGAATTGCTGTTCATTATAGTCATCATGAAAGGAAGGTATTGTTTCAATCATTACCGCTATTACATTCAGGATAATAAGTGTGATGATAAATACATTAATGATCTTATCCCAATGCTTATCACCTACAATTTCAGGATGCAGTAATCCATGCACTTTCTTTTTTGTAACCTTGTACATCCAACAGCAGTTTTGATCCTTCTAAAGATAAAATAAAATCCCCCGGTTAATTCAACCGGGGGATTTTTATTAATGAATTAAAATATTGTCAGACCTGAGATTGGGATTATGCTTCTTTCCCATGACATTGCTTGTACTTTTTGCCACTTCCGCAAGGGCAGGGGTCATTGCGTCCGACTTTTGGTCCGACTTTTATCGGCTCATGTTTTACAACAGGTTCTCCGCCACCACCGGGTTCAAATTTATCCCTTTCATTAGCAGCATAATCCTGTCCAGCATTATCAACATCGTCTTTATTGGCTCTCATCCTGCTCATGTCTGTCTTTTGCTGACGTCCTTCTTTCAACTGCGCATTTTCCTCCTGGATAGGAATAGAAGAATGACAAAGGAATGAAACAATATCCTTGTTCACATCAGCATTCATGTTCCTGAACTGGTTATACGCTTCCATCTTATAAATAACCAACGGGTCTTTCTGCTCCAGGTAAGCAGTCTGCACACTTTGTTTCAGGTCATCCATGGCTCGCAGGTGTTCTTTCCAAGAGTCATCGATCACTGCCAGGGTAATGGTTTTTTCCAAAGAATTAGTCAGTTCAACACCGGCTGTGCTGAGTGTCTTATCCAGATTGGTTAACACATTCAGGCCTTTACGACCATCTGTGAAGGGGACCACTACATTTTCAATATGACTGCCTTGTGTCAGCCTGATATTTTTGAAGACAGGGATCGCCTGCTTCTGAATCTCTTCTTTGTGGCGATTATATCTTTCTGTAGACTCATTATAAAGCTGATCGGTCAGTTTATTTATATCTCCTTTTTTGAATTCGTCTTCTGTAATTTTTGTATCCAGTCCAAAGTTGACAATACAAGCCAGTCTGAAACCTTCAAAATCTTCCTGTTCACGGAAAGAGCTTACCAGGCCTTCCACAAGCGCCGAGAATGAAGTGTCAATATCCAATGCAAGCCTTTCACCAAAGAGGGCATGATTACGTCTTTTATAAACAGCATTACGTTGCATGTTCATTACGTCATCATATTCCAACAATCGTTTACGGATTCCAAAGTTGTTTTCTTCCACTTTCTTTTGTGCCCGTTGGATGCTGTTACTGATCATGCTATGCTGTATCACATCTCCTTCTTTGTAGCCCAGCTTATCCATGAGTGAGGCGATACGTTCACTGCCGAACATACGCATCAGGTCATCTTCGAGCGATACATAGAACTGAGTAGAACCCGGATCACCCTGGCGGCCGGCACGGCCACGCAACTGTCTGTCTACACGACGGCTTTCATGTCTTTCTGTACCAATAATGGCCAGCCCTCCGGCTTCTTTCACACCGGGACCGAGTTTGATGTCCGTACCACGACCTGCCATGTTTGTCGCAATCGTAACAGCACCGGCTAATCCAGCTTCAGCAACAACCTGTGCTTCCCTGGCATGTTGTTTTGCGTTCAAAACATTATGGGGAATTTTCTTTTGCTGTAACATTCTTCCGAGCAGTTCACTTACTTCCACTGAAGTAGTTCCCACCAAACAAGGCCGGCCCGCATTACGTAAAGCTTCTATCTCGTCAATAACCGCTTTATATTTTTCTCTTTTAGTTTTATAAACCAGGTCCTGTTTATCATCCCTGATCATTTTGAGATTGGTAGGAACATTAACCACATCTAATTTATAAATACTCCATAATTCTGCTGCTTCTGTTTCTGCTGTACCGGTCATGCCGGCCAGCTTATGGTACATACGGAAATAATTTTGTAAAGTAATAGTGGCATAGGTTTGTGTAGCAGCTTCAATCTTTACATTTTCCTTTGCTTCCAATGCCTGGTGCAAACCATCGCTGTAGCGCCGGCCTTCCATGATACGGCCGGTTTGTTCATCCACAATCTTGATTGCTCCGTCTATTATTACATATTCCACATCTTTATCAAAAAGTGTATATGCTTTTAGTAATTGCTGTACAGTGTGGATACGATCAGCTTTTTGAGCATAGTCATTCAGCACTGATTCTTTGATTTGTAATTTCTCTTCCGCCGTTACAGCACTTTTTTCTACCTCGGCCAGTTTAACGCCGATATCAGGTAATACAAAGAATTCAGGATCTTCCCCGGTTTTTGTGATCAGGGTGAGACCTTTATCTGTTAGCTCTACCGAATTATTCTTCTCATCTATCTGAAAAAGCAGTTCTTCATCAACAATATGCATATTCCGCATCTGATCCTGCAGGTAATAATTTTCTGCTTTCTGCATTTTTACCCTGATTCCCGGTTCGCTCAAATACTTAATCACGGGACCGTATTTCGGTAAACCACGATGTGCCCTGAACAGGTAAAGCCCGCCACCTTTCGGATCATCATCACCTTCGGCAATACGTTTCTTTGCTTCATTCAGGCAGTGACGTACGATCTTTTCCTGTTCCTGCACCAGCTGCTGAATTCTTGGTTTATGAATATGGAATTGCTGATCATCCCCTTTTGGCACCGGGCCAGAAATGATCAACGGCGTTCTTGCATCGTCAATCAATACGGAGTCCACCTCATCCACCATAGCATAATGATGTTTACGCTGAACCATTTCCTCCGGCGTATGCACCATGTTATCCCTGAGATAATCGAAACCAAATTCATTATTAGTGCCATAAGTAATATCAGACAGGTATGCTTTTCTTCTTTCCTCGCTGTTGGGCTGATGTTTATCAATACAATCAACTGTGATACCCAGCCATTCGAAGATGGTCCCGTTCCATTCCTGGTCACGACGGGCCAGGTAATCATTTACCGTTACAATGTGAACACCTTCACCCGGTAATGCATTAAGATAAGCTGGCAGGGTAGAAACAAGGGTTTTGCCCTCACCGGTAGCCATTTCAGATATCTTTCCCTGGTGCAATACAATTCCACCAATCAACTGAACATCATAGTGAACCATGTTCCAGGTAACCTGTCCGCCTGCAGCTGTCCAGCTGTTTTTAAATATTGATTTATCGCCATCAATAGTGATATAATCCTTTACAACACTCAAATCCCTGTCCAGCTGCGTGGCAGTCGCAATGATTTCTGTATTTTCTTTAAAACGGCGGGCTGTCTCTTTTACTACGGCAAAAGCCTCCGGAAGGATTTCTTCCAGTACTTCTTCAATTTTTTTATCCCGGTCTTTTTTCAACTTATCTACTTCCTGGTAAATAGCATCTTTACCCAACAGGTCATTGTAAGGAAGTTCTTCAGCGGCTATATTTTTTGCGGTTATCTCTGCATCGATTGCTGCCAGGAATTCTTTGATACGCTGACGAAATTCCTGCGTTTTATTGCGGAGCTGATCATTACTTAGTGATTGATAAGAAGAAAAAAAGTGGTTGATTTTGGCAACATAAGGTTCAATCTTCTTTACATCTTTTTCAGACTTGCTGCCGCCAAAAATTTTTGAAATGAAACCAAGCATGGCTATTTTGATTAGTTATTATGTAATAAGGTATCAGGATGTCAAAAACGGTGCTGAAAAAAATATAAGCCATTTTGACAGCGATTGCCCCGGTTTAAAGGGGCCGGCAAAGATAAGCCTTAGTTTGGAGTTTGTTTACAGCTGTTTTATGAATACTGTCAACCATTTAAGGGTCTGAAAAAGAAACCCTCATTAACAGATATTATTCATTCGTTAATGTATCTTGGTGGGCTAAAAATTCTTCAAATTTATCCGATGAAAAGGCTGTACATTTTGCTTTCTATAATATTCATTTTTCTTCTCAGCTCATGCGCCAGTAAAGATGAAAAAGCTGTGCAAAATTCGGCGGTGGAGAATATTTACTTTGATTACCAGGTGCTGGCAGAAGAAGGAGATGATAACCTGACAGTATTGATCAGGTTCAGAGAAGGTGAAGAGGGTGAAGCTATTTCGCTTTCGGGAATTTCATCCGTTTCGCTGGACGGGGAAATACTGACTGCTGATAGTTCAAAGCGAACGGGAGCTTTTTATGAAACACATAAGCCAATAGCAAACTTTGCTGGTAACCATACTATCCTGTTCAAAGATGATGAGGGAAATGAGTACAAAGAAGATTTTCTATTTCAACCATTGGTGCTAACCAATTATATACCAGATACAATTAAAAGAAGTGATCTTTTATTTGAGTTGGAAGGGCTTGAACCGGAGGATTATGTGAGAGTTCTGGCGACTGATACCCTCTTTACAAGCAAGGGTATCAACCGGCTCGATACTGTGAATAATGGCAAATTAATCCTCTCATTGGATGATCTGGGAATGTTGGTAAACGGCCCTATTCAGCTGGAGCTTATCAGGGAGTATGAGAACAAGGTAAAAAATGGTACAGAAGCGGGGGGTAAAATAGCTATTAATTACAGGCTCAGGAGAGAGTTTTTTTTAAAAGACTGAGCTGATCCAGAGAGATTTACACAACTAAATAACAACAGCGTTACCCGGGGCAGGAATATTTTAATATAGCGATGGAATTTAAGCCCTCAGACCATACCTTTGCGGCCAATTTAAGCAAGATTTATGGCAGGTCAGTTAAAAGAGGTTAGAAACCGCATCAAATCAGTTCAAAGTACACAGCAGATCACCAAAGCTATGAAAATGGTGAGTGCTGCAAAACTGCGCCGTGCACAGGATGCTATTATTCAAATGCGTCCATATGCACAAAAGTTGCAGGAGATGCTAAGCAATATTGTAAGTAACAGTGAGGCAGGATCGGGTATGTCGCTGGCAGCGGAACGTCCGGTAGAAAAAGTTTTGCTGATTGTGATTACCAGTGACCGTGGCCTGGCTGGAGCTTTTAATGCCAATATCATAAAACTGGCAAAGGCTACTATCGTTGAGAAATATGCTGATCAGAACAAGAAAGGAAATGTAACAGTATGGAATATTGGTAAAAAAGGATACGAGAATTTTATAAAAGGGAACTATAAGGCAGATGCTACTTTCAAAGATATTTTTCTGAATCTTACTTTTGAAAATGTTCAGAAAGCTGCTAAAGCCGCGATGAAGGCATTTGAAGAAAAGGAATTTGATGTGGTGGAAATCGTATACAGCCAGTTTAAAAATGCAGCAACACAACGCTTTGAGGTGGAAAGATATTTGCCAATCCCGAAAGTGGAGAAAAAGGCCGGGGCTGTTAAAGCCGATTTTATTTACGATCCTTCCAAAGAGCAATTGATTGCTGAGCTGATGCCAAAGATCCTCAATACACAATTATATAAAGCAGTACTGGATTCCAATGCATCAGAGCATGGTGCCAGGATGACGGCAATGGATAAAGCCAGCGAAAATGCCAACGAAATGCTCAGGGCTTTGAAGATTTCATATAACCGTGCAAGACAAGCTGCTATTACAACAGAGTTGACGGAGATTGTAAGCGGTGCTGCTGCGTTGCAGGGCTAAAATGTGAGAAACTAATTTTTGAATTGTTAACTTTTTCATGAAGCTTGCGGCTATTGTTGCAAGCTTTTTAATTTCGAACAGATATGGAGATTACGAATCTGATACCACATATTGAAGCATTGATTTTTGCCAGTGATAAGCCATTGACAACCCTGGAAATAACTGAACTGGTGAATAATGCCTTTGGCTTCATGGAAGATAAAATTTCACTAGACCAGGTAGAAGCTGCCATTGAAGGGATCACAGAAAAATATGCTTCTGAATTTTATCCTTTTGAAATGAAGCAAAGCGGAGGTGGCTGGCAATTTCTGACTAAAAAGGAATTCCATAAAACAATTGCACAGATCAATGGTGATAAATTTCTGAAACGCCTTTCAGCCGCATCGCTGGAAACGCTGGCTATTATCGCTTACAAGCAACCGGTCACAAAAGGCGAGATTGAGGCTATCCGGGGTGTAAGTTCTGATTATGCCGTACAGAAATTACTGGAAAAAGAGTTAATTATCATTACAGGCCGGAATGAAAAATTACCCGGTCATCCATTGGTATATGCCACATCCAAAAACTTTATGGATTACTTCGGTATTAATTCAGCTGATGATTTGCCAAAGATCAAGGAAGTACTGGCCGAGCAATTAGTAGAACCCACCGTTATTAAGGATTTGAATGAGGATGGAGAAACGGAAGTGAAGTCAGACGAGATTGAAGGAACTGATGAGGTGGAAGCATTAGCCGTTACTGAAGGAGGTGAGCTGATCATCAATAAAGAGCAGGGTGAAGGGGAGGAGAATTAATTAAGGATTTGAATAATATTTATATAGGAAAGTGGTTCAGCGTTAACTGAACCACTTCTTTTTTATCTTCGCCAACCTATGTCACAGCAACTTTCTCACGAACAACTGGTAGTACTGGCTCATCAATTTGGTACACCTTTGTATGTCTATCATGCCGAAAAGATCAAAGAGCAGTATGATAAATTGCTGACCTCTTTTAAAGGTGTTGATGTACGTTTTTTCTATGCTGCAAAAGCACTTACTAATATCAATATACTCCGTTATTTAAAAAGTACAGGTTGTAATATCGACTGCAGTTCTATTAATGAAGCAAAGCTGGCAGTTATTGCAGGTTTTGCGCCATCTGATATTCTGTACACTTCCAATAATATTGCATTCGAAGAAATAGAAGAAGCGCAACGGATGGGTATTCATATTAATATTGATAGCATTTCTAACCTGAGAAAGTTTGGTCAGAAATTCGGGCATAGTTATCCTGTCGGTATACGGCTACGGCCTAATATTATGGCCGGAGGAAATCTTAAAATATCGACAGGCCATGCCGATAGTAAATTTGGTGTGCCGCTGGAGGATATCGAAGAAGTATTACAGGTGATAAAGGAAACAGGCCTGTTTATCCGCACCTTGCACATACATACAGGCAGTGAGATAAAAGATGTGGAAGTATTTGCAAAAGGGATTGAAGTGCTGTTTGAAATGGTTAAGTATTTTCCGGAGTTAGCGATTATTGACCTGGGAGGTGGATTTAAAGTGCCTTATAAACCGGGTGATGAAGGAACCGACATTGAGTTATTAGGGAAAAAAGTAAAAGAAGAATTTGAGTGGTTTGAAAAAAAATACAACCGCCATCTCCAGGTTTGGTTTGAACCCGGAAAGTATTTAGTAAGTGAAGCAGGATATTTTATCACGAAGGTGAATGTGCTGAAACCCGCCGGTAATGCAGTTTTTGCCGGGGTGGATACAGGGCTTAATCATTTTATCCGCCCTATGTTTTATGGGGCTTATCACGAAATTGAAAATATTTCAAATCCTTCAGGTGATAAAAGGAGTTATAATGTAGTTGGAAATATTTGTGAAACAGACACATTTGCCGAGAACCGCTCTTTACCTGAAATAAGGGAAGATGATTATCTAGTCTTCCTCAATGCCGGTGCCTATTGCTTTGAAATGTCCTCTCACTATAATTCAAGGTTCAAACCGGCAGAGGTGATGGTAAAAGACGGAAAGCCCATTCTTATACGTAAGAGAGATGACCTGGAAGACCTGCTAAAAGGCCAGCCTGAGATCATTTTCTGACTCCCGGATTCTCTACTGAAGAGCTTTTACAATTATTATTGTTGTTGTTTTGGAGGTAACTGGTAATGTTCCAAATGAAGTTTCAGTGCTGCCGTTTGAATCGGTAGTAATTGTTTTTTCCCTGATAATTCCGGTTACCCTGTCAAGAGTGATCTTGCCGGCAGATTTATTTTTCATGCTGGTGATAGTCTCATTACCCATCATTTCTGCTTTGGTAACAGTATTGGAGTTAGTGACGTAATCCACTATGATGGTAGAATCGGTAATCGCTGTAATAGAATAAGCTGATTCAAATTTCTCTGCAGGTGTTTCTCCGGATTGAGTCCATGCATCACCCAAATTTAGTCCTCCATCTTTTTCCGGGATTACATTAAAAAAACTGGCTTTGCCTTTGCCGGGCGGCTGTACCACATCAACTACTTCTTTCATCATATTCGTAATAACAGCCATCCTGCTGTCATTTGCTGAAGCCGTAAAACTTTCAGGCATTACCATGAGTACTTTACCAAATGGGTCGATGATCATATCATATTTTTTCTCCAGCATTTCTTTGATAGGTTTACCAAACTGCCCATTCATATCCTTGGGTTTATCCGAATCAAAGGATTGCTTTTGCCCCATGCCGTCAAAGGAAAAAGTTATTCTGTTAACAGTATGATTAAGAGTGTGGTTATCATCTGTTGTATTGGTTACTTTGTAGGTATGAATACCACTGGCATCAACATTAAAATCGATAGACTGACCCATTGCCTGCTGGGCAACTGTAGTTTTTGTCTGTAAATTAATTTCAAAAACTTGTCCCTGTTGAAACTTTAATCGTCCATCAGCCATTTGCGCAAAGACAGTACCGGAAGTGATCAGTATTACTGAAATAAACACACTAATTCTAAACATAGGAAGGGTATATTTTTTTAAAATGATTATCCAACAAATTTGACGATTCTTCGCCATATTCGTTGCACTGCGCTGGAAAAATAAATGTTATTACAGGCTTGCTTGGTACAACGTATTTTATCTTAACTTTCTATTTTAAAAGACAATTTAATTTAAAAACTATTCACTATGCCTATAAGAATGACGGATGACCCTGTAGATCCTAATCAGCGGGATGATGATGGAGGTGGTGGAAACCGGCCGAATTTTCCCGGTGGTGGCGGGGGTGGCCTGATGTCGCTGTTACCAATGTTGTTAGGCCTGTTTAAAGGGAAAGGAATTATAATCCTATTAGTTCTGGCTGCCGGCGCTTATTTTTTATTAGGAAAGGGAGGCGGTTGTAATGTAGCCCAGGTAGCACAGCAACTATTTTCAAAAAGCGGGTATAATTTTGATCCAGCTGAGTTTAATAAGGCTTCAGTATACGAAGGATTAGAGGATGATGCGGGAAAGAATCCTTTACCGGAGGCAGTATCGCTGTTGCGGTTTGCTCCGGAAAGGTCCAACCAGGGTGAACAGGGTAGTTGTGTGGCCTGGAGTTGTGCGTACGGTGCTCAAACCATTTTAACAGCGGCGGCAACAGGAGCAGATCCTAATACTATTCGATTTAGCCCGGCTTATTTATACAACCAGATTAAACTGGAGGGTTGCCAGGGTTCTTATCTGCAACGGGCAATGGAAGCTATGCAAACCAATGGAGGTGTGCCACTGAGCCAGTTCCCTTATACTGACCAGGATTGCAACAGGGTTCCCGATGAATCAGCAAAGCAAGCCGGAAGGCAGAATGTGATTCACGGCTTTACCCGTATCACCAATGGTGATAATATCAATGAGATCAGTGTCAGAGGCATCAAAGAACACCTGAACAAAAATGCGCCGGTAGCGATTGGAATGATGGTAGGCCAAAGTTTTATGCAAAACATGATGGGGCAGGAACTGTGGGAACCCAGTGGTATGGACGCTTCGCAAATGGGAATGGGTGGCCATGCGATGACAGTTATTGGGTATGATGACAGGAAATTTGGTGGTGCTTTCCAGATCATGAACAGCTGGGGACCTGAATGGGGCAACAATGGCGTAGCCTGGGTGAGATATGGCGATTTTAAAACCTATGTGAGAGAAGCTTATGGTATCGACCCATTATCCAAAAGAAGTAATGTGGCCAATATTCCGCTGGAGTGCAACATTGGACTGGTGAGAAATGAGGATAAGCAAAATATTGCACTTCGGTTGGCCGGTAATAATTTATTTGAAACGGTGACACCGATCAGAGTCGGCACCCGTTTCAAAATGTCAATTGAGAATGCCACAGAGTGTTATATCTATGTGTTTGGCCAGGAAGTTGATGGTTCCAGTTTTGTTTTATTTCCTTACCTGAAAACCGGTGAAACAGTTTCTAAGCACTCCCCTTATTGCGGAATTACCGGTTATCGTTTATTCCCAAAAGCGCAGTCGCTGGAAGCGGATAGTATCGGTACAAAAGATTATATAGCAATAGTGGTGAGTAAAGATGAACTGGATTATAACCGTATCAACCAGGCCATCAGCCAGAGTCGCCAATCTACCTATGCAGGAAAAGTAAATGAAGCATTACAAAGTATATTGATCCGTACTGCGAGATTCAATAGCACTAATGATGGCAGGATTTATTTCAAAGTAGATGCAAATGATAATAAGGCGGTAGCAGCTATTGTGGCATTTGATAAAAGATAATCCTGGTTAGATGAATACTAATGCACCTGAGTTTATAAAAATGATGAAACATCCTGTTAAGTTCAGGATGTTTCTGTTTTTCAAATTGCCGGCAGCCTTTTTTGCAGGTGTAAGAATAAGGGAGGTAGATGAAAAGAAATGTGTAGTGACAGTACCCTATAAGTGGCTGTCACAAAATCCTTTCCGTTCCACTTACTTTGCCTGCCTGAGTATGGCCGCTGAATTGAGTACTGGGGCATTAGCTATGACACAATTATACAAAAGCGATCCGCCTGTTTCTATGCTGGTCGTAAAAGTAGAGTCGGAGTATTTTAAAAAAGCAACTGATAAATCAAGTTTTTTTTGTGAAGATGGTGAGCTATTTCAAAAAGCAATTGAAGAAACCATCGCAACCGGAGAGCCAAGAACAGTTAAAGCAAAATCAATTGGAACGAATAAGGCAGGTGAGAAAGTAGCGGAATTTTATATTACCTGGTCCTTTAAATCAAAATTCAAGAAGTAAAAATATTTTCTAACTTATTTAAAATCTCCCGGGAAGAACGAACAGGTTCTCTCATCAGGGGCGGAGGAGTAAAAATGAAAATTGCATTTCACGGCGCTGCCAGAACTGTTACGGGTTCAAAACATTTACTGACTTTAAAAAGTGGTAAAAAGATATTATTGGATTGTGGTATGTTCCAGGGATTAGGGAGAGAAACAGATGTACTGAACCGTAGTTTTGGTTTTGATCCCCTGGAAGTGGATATGATGATACTTTCCCATGCTCATATTGACCATAGCGGGCTGATACCCCGGCTGGTGAAGGAAGGCTTTAAAGGAAAAATATTCTGCACTCATGGTACCCGGGAATTGGTAACAGTGTTACTGGAAGATTCGGCAGAGATACAGGAAGATGATGTAAAATATATTAATAAGCGAAGAGCCGCTTCGGGTCAGGCTTATCTGCAACCACTATACACCGTTGAGGATGCACTGAATGCAACAAAATATTTTGAAGAAGCAGATTATGGCCAATGGTTCGATGTCATGGAGGGGGTACAGGCAATGTTTACCGATGCAGGCCATATCATAGGAAGTACCTGTGTGCACCTGAAAATAAATGAACATGGAAAAGAGACCCGGATAACGTTCAGTGGTGATATAGGGCGATACCGGGATGCCATTCTTAAATCACCGGATACTTTCCCGCAGGCTGACTACATAATTATGGAATCAACCTATGGCAACAGCCTGCATGATACCCATGTTACAACCCCGGATATGTTGTTGCACTGGATTGAAAAAGCCTGCTTGCAGAAAAAAGGGAAACTCATCATGCCGGCATTCAGCGTAGGCCGTACCCAGGAAATATTGTATTCCCTGAATCAGCTGGAAATCGAAAACCGCTTGCCGGATCTTGACTATTATGTGGATAGTCCGCTGAGCATCCAGGCAACAGAGATTGTAAAAAATTACCCCAATTATTTTAATAAGACTATTCAGAAGATAATGCAGTCAGACAAGGACCCATTCTCTTTTAAAGGATTGCGATATGTTAAAACGGTGGAGCAATCCAAATTGCTGAATTTTCAGAATGGCCCTATGGTTATCATTTCTGCCAGCGGGATGGGTGATGCCGGCCGGGTAAAACATCATATCAGTAATAATATTGAAAACAGCCACAATACAATCCTGTTTACAGGATATTGTGAGCCTCGTTCATTAGGGGGCAGATTACTTTCCGGAGATAAAGATGTAAGTATTTTCGGTGTCATGCATGAAGTGCATGCTGAGATCAGTTCTATCCGGAGTATGAGTGCTCATGGAGATTATGAGGATATGAGCCAGTGGCTGGCTTGCCAGGACCCTAAAAAGGTTAAAAAAATATTTTTAGTACATGGGGAGTATGAGGTGCAGCAGGATTTTCAAAACAGGCTTATCCGGAAGGGGTTTACGGATGTAGAGATACCGGCACCTCATTATGAAATAGGGCTAACCTGACAAGATGTATATTCTAAATTTATTACTGCTTTTCCATGCTGGAGATATAAATGCAGGCAGAAAATCCGATCAAATTTCATTTCTCCCATTTAGGCAAAATAGCTATTTTTGCCGCCCGTTGCCGGGGTAGCTCAGCTGGTTAGAGCATCGGATTCATAACCCGAAGGTCGGCAGTTCAAGTCTGCTCTCCGGTACTTTGTAAAAAGCCTGAAACTCATTGTTTTGGGCTTTTTCGCTTAAGCAGCATGACCACGCCAGTTGTTTCAATTTTAATTATTGATTTGAAGTTTTACCATTGCATCAATTGCCTGGTATATGCCGTTAATTCTTTCGCCATAGCTGCATGTTCCCCTGCATTGGGGTGGGCATCGCAGCCATTGTTGTAACGCCGGCTGAAAAAATAGCTTTCAATTTTTTTTTCACCACTTGCCTTTATCGCTGTTGTAACGACATTGATATATTTTTTCAAAGCACTGTCCAGTGGCTGATCAGCCATCGGGCTCGTCAATAATATAATGGTGGCTTTCGGGTAATAATTCCTGAGCCGGTTTACGAATTGAATATAGGCAGCACAGAAGGCCGCTGAGTCCTGAATGCCATCATTTTGCCCGAGGCAAATGGTTACCACATCTGGCTGATATCTTTTGAAATTCCAGGTAAGATTGTTTTCGGCCATATTTATTTTATCAAAAACTTGCGGCATAGCCGTGGTTTTATTACAGCAACTTTGAATAAGACCAATACCGGAAACAGAGGAAAGGTGCCACTGGGCATTCAATGCTCTGGCTGATAGCGGTCCATAAGCCAAATATGCATTATGCTGGTCATACCATTCTTTTGTTTTACAAGGAATTTCTGAATCATCATTGCCCATCCCGCAGGTAATGGAGTTGCCGATAAACTCCATTTTTCTTTTAGGTTTTTTGGGAGGGGACAATAATTTGTTGCAGGTAAAACCAATCAATTCGAGATAACCTATTTCTGCTTCAGTGTTCTTGCATATAATAATGGTGTGCTCTCCTTTTGGTAACCCGCTGGCCAGTACAACTTTATTTTTACGGCCTTTTGTCTGAATGCGATAGGCCGGCTGATCATTAACAATCACCTGTAAATAATTGTGCGATTTGCCCCATTTTTCTTCATCCGTTATTTCCATCACACAGTAAGTGCCGCTAAAACGGATGGTGATATATGAGCCTGGTGCCCAGAATCTGGGTTTAACAGGATTGGAGAAATCAATCCTCCCTGTATATTGTATGCGAGAATGGTCAGCCCGGTAAAAGGTACTGTCGTCATCTTTGCGGGCAAAAGAATGAATGCTGTTGAGCAATAGTAAACAAATATATAGTGATTTCATCCCGGTGTTGTAAAAATGGTATAAAATGGAATTTGACTTAATTTATTTCAGCAGATAAGGTTCAATGGCGGGTTGCCATATTTGATAGCCTTTTTTATTCATGTGGAGTTTATCTGACAAGAAGATGTCTTCCATAATCTTTCCTTCTTTTGTAAACATTTTATGATACACATCTACAAAAGAGGTTTTTCTATTTTTCTTCACAAATTTTTTGATAAGATTGTTTCCTCTGCTCATTTCCGGTAAATATTTTTCACGGCTGGGGCTTGGTTTCATAGACACATATAATATGGGAACTTTAGGCAGCCTGCTACGGATAAGAGAATGCAATGTTTTGAACCGATGAAAAACAGTATCGCCGGTGATTTTGTGTGAGGCAGCCAGGTCATTTTCTCCACAATAGATAACAATTTGTTTTGGATGATACCTGAAGATCACTTCTTCAGCATGCATAACGAGGTGGGGCAGGGAAGAGCCTCCAAATGCCCGATTAAGAATATTGTAGGAAGGGAAATATTCTTTTACGTCTTTCCAGTTTGTAAAGGAGGAACTGCCGATAAAAAGAACGGGATTCGCTGGCGGCGCATTCAATGAATCCAGTTTTTTAAAATAGTTGACTTCGTTGATAAAGGGCTGGGCCAGCAAACTACTGCAGGTAAAAGCTAAGAGAAAAAGTAAGATAAGTTTGAGTGCATTTTTCATTTGTATAATTTATTATTGACCAGACTATTTGATTTATATAAACACCCGGCTTCCGTAACTATAGTCTTCCCGGAATTGTTTTGGGGTACAACCTTTTTTCTTTTTAAAAAGGCGGTTGAAATTGGAAATATTATTAAAGCCACAATGATAAGCTACTTCAGCTACGGGCTGGTTGGTATCAATCAGCAGGCGGGATGCATGGCCCAGTCTTATCTCCAGCAGGCTATCAATAAAGCTTATGCCGGTATGTGTTTTAAAAAAACGGCTGAAAGAAACTTCTGTCATGTTTGCCAGTTTTGCTACATCGGCTAATATGACGGTTTTGTCAAAGTTTTGGTTCATATATTCCATTACTTTCTCTACCCGGCGGCTGTTATAGCTTTGTTGTATATTACTAAAACTGGCATCCGATAGTATCCGCATATTCCTGGAAATGGACAAGTCATGCAGAATGGACATTAACTCAAGGACTGAATCAAAGCCCTGCTTATTGCGTAATTGCCGAAGACGGCCACTTAAAAGTTGCGTGGTGACTTTGGAAAAGAGAATGCCTCTTTTTGCCTTTTCAAACATATCCCGGATAAAGTGCAGTTGGTTTCGGCGGAGCATTTTATCATCAAATAGGTCTTTGTGAAACTGGATAGTTATTTCCTGGATGTCATTGCTTTTACATTTATACGTTTTCCAGACATGCGGGAGATTGGATCCAACTAATACAAGTTCGGTATCATCAATTTCTTCCATATGATCTCCCACTACTCGTTTAGCTCCCTTTGCATTGATAATAAGGTTTAATTCCATTTCTTCATGATAGTGCAACGGAAAATCGAATTCCGTTTTAGTTCGGGCAAAAATGGTAAAACAATCACTTGCTGTCAAAGGGGTAATCTCTTTCAGGATATTATTATTCATAATAAGGTTAAAATAATATCAGTTTAATGGTGGGTATAAAAGTATTGATATTTCCTTAAATTAGAAATATTTCATAGACGATAATAAACTTTTAAATTGAATGAAGCCTGCCGGATTCAATTAAAATACAATAATTGGATAAAATAGTATTATTTCGAAGGTAGCATAAAAACCTACTTTTGGTCAAACATTGTTGCTATATGAGAAAATATACATTTTTGTTCCTGTCATTTTTTGTACTTGCCAGTGTACAAAGCCTGGCGCAGAGCAAGAAATTATCAGGAGCCGTTACAGATGAAAAAGGAGATGCACTTGCCGGTGCAACTGTCACTGTAAGGAACAGCATGATATCCACTATAACGAATGCCCTGGGTAAGTTTTCTTTAGACGTTCCTGACGATGCCAAAGCCCTTGTTATCACGTTTACAGGGATGGAGAGAGAAGAGGTACTAATTGGGGCGAAGACTTCTTTTGCTATAATGTTAAAACCATCGGTTACTACATTATCAGATGTGGTGGTCATCGGCTATGGCACAGTAAGGAAGACAGATGTGACGGGTGCTGCCCAACGCATCCAGCGGGAAGATTTTATCCGGGACAACCCCACTAATATATTGCAGGCAATACAGGGCAAGCTGGCGGGAGTAAATGTAACACAGAATGATGGCGCTCCTGGTGCAGGCCTTAGTATCCGTGTACGGGGATCTAATTCTTTCCTGGGTGGTACGGAACCGTTATATGTAATTGATGGTGTTCCTTTCAATAACAACAGCAGTGGCGCAACACCTTCTTCAATTGGCTCTGATGAGAAGCAGACATTGAATGCACTGGCTTTTATCAATCCCAGTGATATTGAATCCATCGATATTTTAAAAGATGCTTCTGCAACGGCCATTTATGGCTCAAGAGGCGCAAACGGTGTAGTGCTGATCACTACCCGCAAGGGGCGCAGTGGAAAGGATAAAGTGGAGCTTTCTGTGAATATTGGTTTGTCAGAAGTGTCTAGATGGTTAAAAATGCTGAAACCTTATGATTATGCACAGTACCAAAACCTTTCCTATACCAACTCCAACGTTTATGATGGTACTTCTTATGCAATGCCTTTTACTCCTGAGGAGCTGGATTCGCTGGTGAACGATAATACTAACTGGCAGGATGCTATTTTCAGAAGAAGTTTATCACAACAATATAGTTTGAATGTGTCGGGAGGATCTGAATCTGGCAGTCATAGTTTATCATTGAACTATATTAACCAGGATGGGACTGTTATCAACTCAGATTACAGGAAGATTGGTCTTAGTTTTAACCTTAACCGTAACCTGGGAAAGGTTTTCAAAATTGGAACCAGCACTTCCGTATCCAATACAGTAACAAACGGAGTGAAAACGGGTACGGATAAATCAGATGCAGCGAGTGCCGGTGTTATCCGTTCTGCGCTCACTTATCCGCCAACAATAACTGCCGAAGAAGAGTATGATGGAACCGGCGAAGGCTTCTTCATTACCAACCCGGTCATTTATTCGAGGGATGTACTGAATAAGGTAACCGGTATAAATATTTTTTCATCCAATTATGCAGAAGCTACTTTGCTTAAGCATTTTAAATTCAGGCAGAATCTTGGATTCAACTATGGCTCTAATAAAAGAGACCAATATTATCCCCGCACTGTGTATGAAGGTTTCAGTGTAAAAGGCTGGGGATTAAAGGCTGATAATTTATGGACCAGTCTGGTATCTGAAAGTATCTTGTCGTTCAATAAAAAAATGGAGAAGCATAACCTGACGGTAACAGGTGCTTCAACTTTTGAGCGGACCAATGGCGAATGGAATAGGGCAGAAGCTAAAACATTTCCGAATGATCTTTTGCAAAACGAAAACCTGCAATCAGCCGAGCAAATTATGCCGGTAGTGGGAAGTCGTTTTCAGTCAACACTCATATCTTTTCTGGGAAGAGTCAACTATTCCTTTGATGATAAGTACCTGCTTTCCCTTTCTTACCGCCAGGATGGATCCAGCAAGTTTGGACGTGATAACAAGTGGGCTGGCTTCCCTTCTGCAGGTTTTGCCTGGAAGCTGCACAAAGAGTCATTCATGAATCGGGCGGTTGCAATCAGCAATCTGATACTCCGGTTAAGTTATGGGCAGACCGGTAACCAGGGTATTGGATCCTATGCCTCACTGTCTAAGCTGGCTGTTTATAATTATCCGTTCAACGGTTCTTTACAAACAGGGTTGGCGGATGATGTATATGCCGGCCCGGCCAATGCCTCATTAAAATGGGAAACAACTAAGGCTTATAATACAGGGGTTGACCTTGGGTTGTTTAAAGGTGGTTTAAACTTCCATGCAGATTTTTACCTGAAGGAAACTAATAACCTTCTGCAATATTTGACAACTCCGTCATCTACCGGTTTCCAACGTCAATTGAGAAACTCTGGTTCTGTACAGAACAAAGGAGCTGAGTTCTCACTCGATGGCAAACTGATCAGCAGAAAAGATTTTCAATGGAAATCTGCCTTCAATATTGCATTCAACAGGAATAAGATATTAAGTCTTGGTAGCGACGTAAAAGAGCAGTTTGCCAGTAATATTTCTACCCGGGATGCTCCTTTCATCCAGACTGCTGGCCAGCCTATCGGTGCCTTGTATGGATATGTTGAGGATGGTTATTATGATAATGAAGCTGAAGTTCGAAGTTCGCAGGTTTATTCGAGCCAGCCCATGGCAATCATCAGAAGAATGGTAGGGGAGATCAAGTATATGAACCTTGACAATGACCCAACCTCTATTTCAAATTCCGACAGAACTATTATCGGTGATGTGAACCCGGATTACACATTTGGTTTCACCAATAATTTCAGTTATAAAAACTTTGATGTGAGCATTTTTATCAATGGTGTACAGGGTAATGATGTTGTAAATATGAATAAAGTATTTAATGGCAACATTGGCACTTCAAAAAACATTAGTGAAAAGATGCTGGAAGGTACATGGGTAGATGGAAAAGATAATTCAAAGGCAACAGAGCCCAAAGCCATCCGGCAGTTTTGGAGAACATTGCTTTTCTCCAGGCGGTTTATTGAGGATGGTAGTTTTGTCCGGGTGAAGAATATAACAATCGGTTATAATGTTCCTGGAAAACTGATAAAAGGCATTAGCTCTATGAGATTATCTGTAGGAGTAAATAACCTCTACACTTTCACCAATTATTCCGGTTTTGACCCTGAGATCAACAGCTATGGAGATAATCCTGCTTTATTTGGTGTAGACCTTGGAGGATATCCAAATACCCGTAGTTATAATTTCACACTGCGCTGCAGTTTTTAATCACAGCTAATCATGAAAAAAAAATATATGCGACCTGGAAAAAAATATTTATGGATACTGTCAGTGTCAATACTGATGCTGTCAATGTCATCCTGTAAAAAGCAACTGGAAGAAAAACCTTACTCTTTTCTTTCACCTGAGAATTTTTACAAAAACGAAAGCGATGCCAAGACCGCCATCAACGGGGTGTACAGTGCCTTATATTCCTGGGACCTGTACCTGCAACCCATGTGGAACCTGACAATACTGGATGATGACCATGTATCGGGTGTTGATTGGTTTCTGGGAACATCAGGTGCCGGAAATCCACAGGGTTATTGGGGAGTGGATGGTCCCTGGGTAGGATGCTACTCAATCATTGCAAGAGCTAGTACTGTGCTAGAGAACGTCACAAAGATAAATGAGAACATAGACCCGGATATAAAAACGAGGATATTAGGCGAAGCACATTTTCTAAGAGCCTGGGCTTATTTTCAGTTAGTACAATTATATGGTGGAGTGCCAATTCGTTTACAGTCTTTATCAGTTGATCCTAATACTAATGTTCCAAGGTCTTCAGTTAAAGAAGTATACCAGGTAATAATAAATGAGTTGAAACTTGCTGAGACCATGTTGTTCCCGGCAGGCCATGCCAAGGCTGGTGAACCTGGAAGAGTAACGCAGGGTTTAGCAAAGGGTATGCTCGCAAAAGTTTACCTGACAATGGCGTCTGGTTCGGTACCTGCTGCTAATGTCACTGTTCGGGGAGGAACCGATAACGGCTTTTACACTTATGCTAAATCAGTAGTGGCAGGCCTTGAAGGACTGGACAGTAAAACTTATTTTGAACTGGCAAGGGATAAAGCTTTGGAAGTGATCAATAGCGGGCAATACACCTTGTTTACAAGCTGGAAAACTATGTGGAGTAAAGCAGCTCATAATACACAGGAGCATATGTGGGAGCTGCAATCCTTGTCAGGTACAACGTTTGTCAATAACATTCATAATTATTTTTCAGCCCTTTCTACATTTGGAAGGGGAGCGGTATGGTTTACCAACAATCATTATATGGATTATGAAGATCCGGATAAGAGGGTGCTGGATGGAGTAGCGCATAATTATGCAACGAATACCGGTACGAGGTATTATTATCCTTCCTGGCAGGCTGCATTGTACCAGACAGTAGGTGGGCTGACATACAATAATAATGGAACAACAGATAACAGGGCATATGTGATCAAATATGCTGATGTGACAGATCCAACAGTGGCAAATAGTGATGCTTATTTCCCAATGATGCGTTATGCCGAAATGTTTCTGATTTATGCCGAAGCTGCCAATGAAGCTAATGGGAGCCCAACAACGGAAGCGTATACGTATCTTAATACAATCCGGACAAGAGCTGCTGCTTCAGCTGCCCCGGCAGGCCTGAGCCAGGAACAATTCCGCAGTTTTGTACTGGCAGAAAGAGCAAGAGAGTTTGTATTGGAAGGCATCCGCCGATATGACCTGATGCGTTGGGGTATTTATCTGCAGGTGATGAATAAGATATCGGCAGGGCAAAATAATATTTCCAAAGTAAGAAGCCTACGTAACCTGTTATTGCCGATTCCGCAAAGCGAACTGAATTCTAACCAGGCCATCACCGGTAATAATCCCGGCTGGTAAATCAACATTCATAAACTTCTAATGCCATTTATATGAAAAGGAATTTATTGATACATAATAAAATTCTACCGGTTATGATGAGTATGGGGCTAATATTATTTTTTGGCTCCTGTAAAAAAGAAAATACGGAAGACAGGAATCCTCCGGAGATTAATGCCGTAACGGACCTGATGAACCGTGATATTGCACTGACATCTGTTAACTATGGTGACTGGATCATTATAAAAGGAAAACACCTTTCCACTACCTACAAAGTAGAATTCAATACTATATTGGCTGAGGATTCATTGATCTATGCAGATGATACGACTGTTACCGTAAAGATACCTGCGGTACTTCCTGATCCCGCCAATAACCCGATTACCGTAACTACAAAATATGGTTCGGCAACGTATAACTTCAGAATTTTACAACCACCCCCAACCATTCTTTCTTTTGATCCAATGGCTGGACCGGAAGGCCAGCTGGTTACTATTACCGGTTACAATTTTGGCGGTGTCAATAGTGTGAAGTTTGGGACAAATGAGGCAACAATTGTTTCAAATACAAAGGAAGAGATCAAAGTAAATGTGCCGGCTGGTGTAACGGCCGAATATATTTTTGTGACAACACCAAGCGGTACGGTTCGTTCTGATAAATTATACGGATTCCGTTACGAAGTGTTTACAGATGCATTAACCACCGGATGGAGTTTTAGTCTTTCTTCTGCTAATGTAGGTTATAATGCAGCAATTGCAGATACAGTAAAAAGGGGATCGAGATCTGTCAGGATAGATTTCAGGGGATCTTTTTCTTTTTTACGGTTTGTTAAAACGGCAGCTATGAGTACAACCGGATTTCAGGGGGTTAAGTTTTCGATGTATGCACCGGCGAATTTCATGGATAAAAAAGTAAGAGTATATCTTAATAATTCTTCTACGCCAGGTTCTTACACCATTAATGTGTCAAAAGTGAATCAATGGGTAGAGTATGAGATACCACTAATCAATTTCGGGAACCCTGCGACACTAACACATATCATATTTAATGAGTTTAGCGGAACTGCTGGTTTACCCCGGCAGTTTTATGTGGATGACCTCGGCTTGTATTAACAGGCAGGCCACTCCTTTATGTAACCCCGGCAGGATAAAAATTATGAGTAAAAACAGATTTAGTTAATGATCAGGATGGTAAGTTTTTTTGGGGTGTTATTTTGCTGTATACTGTTGAATACAGCAAGAGGGCAAGTTTGTTCAGATAAAATGGCAGACTCAGCTGTTAAGGCTTTGTATAAAAATTTATTTACACTGCAGCATCAGTTTACAATTTTTGGCCACCAGGATGCATTGGCGTATGGTGTTGGCTGGAAAGGTATCAGCAAGCAGAGTGATGTAAAGTCAGTGGCGGGTGATTACCCGGGTATTTACGGCTGGGATATCGGTCATCTTGAGCTGCAAAGCCTGAATAACATTGATAATGTTTCTTTCCGTAAAATGAAGCAGTATATCCGTGAAGGATACCAGCGGGGTGGTGTCATCACCATCAGCTGGCACCTGCATAATCCTTTAACCGGAGGTTCATCGTGGGATACTACCCATGGTACCATTGCTTCTATTTTGCCGGGTGGCAATAAACATGAGTTATTTAAAACATGGCTGGACCGGGTAGCTGCGTTTATGAATGGATTGAAAGATAATAATGGTCAATTTATACCCGTGTTGTTCAGACCATTTCATGAATTAACGGGTAACTGGTTTTGGTGGTGTAAAAATGTTAGTACGGCCGTTGAATTCAGGTCACTCTGGCGTTTTAGTGTGAACTACCTGCGCAAGGATAAAGGGATACACCATCTGCTATATGTATACAACACCGCCAATTTTGACAACGATGCGGATTTCCTGGAGCGATATCCGGGAGATGACGTAGTTGACCTGGTGAGCTTCGATATGTATCAGCATGGGAAAAAGGAAGATAAGCAGGAATTTATTGATGCAATGAGGAAACAGATACGCATACTTTGTAATGTGGCTGCTGAGAAAAATAAAATTGCCGCCCTCGCTGAAACGGGCATGGAAGCTGTTCCTGACAACGAGTGGTGGACAGGTGTTTTGTGGCCGGTAATCAAAGATTTCCCGCTTTCTTATGTACTGGTATGGAGAAATCATGGCTATATGCAACCGAAAAAAAAAATGCATTACTATGCACCCTATCCCGGGCAGTTATCAGCCGATAACTTCAAAAAATTCACAACTAATCCCAGGATATTATTGGAGAAGGGTGTTAAAATGAAAAAGGTGTATCAATAATCAGGCTACTAATGAAACTGCAACTGCTGGATATTCTTATTGTGATTACTTACCTGGCTACAATGGTCTTCATTGGTGTTTATATGCGAAAAAAGGCCAGGGAAAATAAAGAAAGCTACCTGATGGGTGGTAAAAAACTGCCCTGGTATATGCTTGGTCTTAGCGATGCCAGTGATATGTTTGATATCAGTGGTACAATGTGGATGGTGGCCTTGTGTTTTGTATATGGAATGAAAAGTATGTGGATACCCTGGCTATGGCCGGTATTCAACCAGGTTTTCATGATGATGTTTTTATCTAAGTGGTTGAGACGCTCTAATGCGAATACAGGTGCGGAATGGCTGGCAACCAGATTTGGGCTTTCTGGAAAAGGCGTAAAGGGATCTCATAACGTAGTGGTGATATTTGCTTTAATCGGGTGCTTTGGGTTTTTGGCGTATGGATTTATCGGCCTGGGAAAATTTATCGAAATATTTGTTCCATGGGAAATGGTCAGTGGATATATTCCTTTTAACATTGCTCCTCAATATGCAGCGCACTTCTATGGAATAGTCTTTACGCTGTTTGCCATGTTCTATTCGATTATTGGCGGTTTGCATAGCATTGTCCTGGGAGATTTTATCAAATACATAATCATGACAGTGGCCTGTGTGTCTATTGCAGTGATAGCAATGATCCATTTACATCAAAACGGGAACCAACTCCGGGTTCCTGATGGTTGGCTGAATCCTTTCTTTGGTTGGGATCTTGATCTTGACTGGAGTGGAATTGTACCGGATGTCAATAAAAAAATTGAAGACGACGGTTACGGTTTGTTTGGGATATTTTTTATGATGATGTTGTTCAAAGGCATCTTTGCGAGCCTTGCAGGTCCGGCACCTAATTATGATATGCAAAAGGTATTATCAACCCGCTCGCCGAAGGAAGCCAGTAAGATGACAGGGTTTGTTTCTATTATCTTATTACCGGTTCGTTATTCAATGGTCATAGGACTTACTATATTAGCATTATTGTATTACAACCAGTTGAACCTTTCCGCACCGGGCGGAGGAACAGATTTTGAAAAAATATTGCCGGCAGCAGTAAATAATTTTCTGCCGGTAGGTGTATTGGGACTGGTACTTACGGGACTGCTCGGTGCTTTTATGGGTACTTTCTCCGGCACACTCAATGCTGCACAGGCTTATATTGTCAATGATGTGTATTTGAAATATATAAACCCGGATGCCAGTAATAAGAAGATCATCCGCACGAACTATATCGTTGGTGTATTGGTTGTTGCTATAGGTGTGGTGCTGGGATTTTTTGCCAAAGATGTGAACAGCATATTGCAGTGGATCGTTGGTGGTCTTTATGGGGGCTACATAGCCGCCAACCTTTTCAAATGGTATTGGTGGCGTTTTAATGCCAATGGCTTCTTATGGGGTATGGCAAGTGGTATCCTGGGAGCATTGGTATTTTTAAAAATCTATGATGGACTTTTTCTTTATATCTGGCCTGTATTATTTATTATTTCTATTGCAGGATGTCTGATTGGAACCTACACGGCTCCGCCAACTGAAATCGATACACTGAAATCCTTTTATAAGTCTGTCAGGCCATGGGGTTTTTGGAAGCCTGTTCACCGGTTAGTGGTAGAGGAGGATCCTTCTTTTCAGCCAAACAGGAGGTTCAAGCTGGATATGTTTAATGTGGTGTTGGGTGTCATCGCACAATGTTGTTTGACCATATTACCCATGTATATCGTTTTGTGGATGAAGCTGCCTTTACTGATAACCATTTCCATATTACTGGTCATTGTATTGATCCTTAAACGTACCTGGTGGGATAAACTTGAAGACTAATGTTTTAAAACTTTTTTGTATGAAAAATGAATTTAATTATCGGTTATCTCAACTGGAAGCAATGCAGGAATTGCTTCTGACAAAATCCAATGAAATGGATGGTGCCGGTAACGGGCTGTATAACCGATACAAAAATCCTGTATTGACTGCGGATCATGTACCTCTTAACTGGCGATATGATTTCAATGAGAAGGATAATCCCTACCTCATTCAGCGGTTTGGTATCAATGCAGTGCTGAATGCCGGTGCCATTAAGTGGCGGGGTAAATATTTATTAATGGCCCGTGTGGAAGGATATGACCGAAAATCTTTTTTTGCTATTGCCGAAAGCTTGAATGGTATTGATAATTTCAGATTTTGGGATTACCCCGTCAATATGCCGGAAACTGCTCAGCCGGATGTTAATGTTTATGATATAAGACTGGTTGAACATGAGGATGGCTGGGTATATGGCTTGTTTTGTACAGAACGACGGGCAGTGGGGGTGCCAGAATCTGATCAATCTTCTGCCGTAGCACAATGTGGTATTGCCCGCACAAAAGATATGCTAAACTGGGAAAGGCTGGCAGACCTGGTAACACCTTCACCACAACAAAGAAATGTGGTATTACACCCCGAGTTTGTAAATGGGAAATATGCTTTTTATACAAGGCCACAGGATGGGTTCATTGATGCCGGCAGAGGCGGAGGTATAGGATATGGCCTTGCTGAAAATATTGAAAACGCCGTGATTATTGAAGAAAAACTACTTGATAGAAAGTTGTATCATACTGTATATGAACTGAAAAACGGATTGGGACCGGCACCCATCAAAACACAGTATGGATGGGTGCACCTGGCACATGGCGTTCGAAACACGGCAGCCGGGCTTCGCTATGTATTGTATATGTTTATGACCAGTCTAAATGATATTACCCGGGTGATTCATAAACCTGCAGGTTATTTTATGGCACCAGAAGGTGAAGAAAGGATTGGTGATGTTTCAAATGTTTTGTTTAGCAATGGCTGGATTGCGGATGAGGATGGTAATGTTTATATTTATTATGCTTCTTCTGATACAAGGGTACATGTCGCTACAAGTACGGTCGATCGATTGGTGGATTATGTAATGATTAACCCGCCTGACGGTTTCCGTTCTTCTGCATCTGTAGCTACAATAACGACAATTATCGATAAGAACAGGCAGCTGAATGAAACATTATTACAGCCTCTGTTGGCAGGGGCTTCAAAAAATGGAAAGGAAACGAAGTGATAGTAAGGTTGACAGATAGTAGTGTAAAGGAACCCTTGCAGCGATACCGTTCACAGGCAGAAGCGGAACTTGCTTCGGTACTAGATTGGTGGATGCAGTATATACCTGATGACGAAGATGGTTTTCATGGAGAGATTGACAGATACAATAAATTGAAAGCAGATGCCCCTCGTGGGTTGGTATTATACAGTCGCATATTATGGACTTTCTCCGCTGCCTATATACATACCCGTAACCGGGAATATCTTTTTATGGCCGAAAGGGCTTACCGTTATCTTATCAAACATTTCCAGGATACGGTCAATGGCGGCATGTATTGGTCGGTTGACCGGCATGGCCAGAAGCTTATTGACAGAAAGCAGGTTTATGGTATTGCCTTTTGTATTTACGGAATGAGTGAATATTATCAGGCAACTTTTAATGAACAGGCAAGAGATAAAGCAATAGAGTTGTTTCTATTGCTCGAACAACATAGCAGGGATAAAAAAGAAGGAGGTTATTTCGAAGCTTTTGCCGCTAATTGGCAACTTGTGCCTGATGTCCGGTTAAGTGAGAAAGATGCGAATGAAAAAAAAACAATGAATACGCACCTTCATGTACTTGAAGCATACACCAATCTTTACAGAATATGGAAAAATGAGGTTTTGGCTGAAGCGCTCCATTCATTACTAGTTGTTTTCAAAAAGCGGATCATTGATACGGCTACTCATCATCAGGGGCTTTTTTTTGCAGAAAACTGGGAACTCCGCTCTTCTGTTATTTCTTATGGACATGATATTGAAGCATCCTGGCTATTGTATGAAGCATCAGAGATGTTGGGCAACCCTGAAGTATTGCATATTTACAAAGATATAGTTGTGAAAATGGCTATTGCGGTTTTACCGGCGATAGATAATGATGGAGGTATGTGGTATGAATCAGAAACCAGAACGGGGTATTGGGTAAAAGAAAAACATTGGTGGCCGCAGGCGGAAGCAATGGTAGGATTTATGAATGCATACCAACTAACCGGCGATAAAATCTACCTGAAGTACTCACAGCGAAGTTGGGATTTTGCGAGGCAATATATTTGCGACAAAGAAAACGGGGAATGGCACTGGGGGGTGGATGAATATGGAAATATGATGGAAAAGGAGAAAGCCGGTTTCTGGAAATGTCCCTATCACAATGGAAGGGCTTGTATGGAAATAAGTAAACGTATATCTGCAATATTACAATAAGGTCTGCATCAGTTTATTTAAGGGTAATCTTTTACTGTTTTTCTGCTCTGCAGATAGAGTGTTGATAATTAATGCACATTTTATCTTTTCCTTTTTAATAACAACTATTACAGCCCCGGTCGTAGACATTCATTCTTATTATTAACAGTTTTTCTTCAAATTTGAAGAGAATTGGAGCCAATGATGCAGTAAGGACAATCAAAAAGGTTTTAGATGAAGCGGTAATATTTCCAGGTTTACCGGGCTTTTTTTTTGAGCAGGGAAAAATGATACTTTACGGCAAGTTCAGGGGATCTAATTTTTATAAAGTGGAGTATTTACTATGCTGTGAATAATCAAGGCTATGTAAAATGGACATTTATCTAAATCTAAAATAATGGTGGTTATGCAGATCAAAAATGCCTTTATCCCTGTGGTTATGGGACTGGTTATGTTTTATTCATGCAATGAACAACAAGATACTGGCGGTAAAGTAATTCTTTATAAAAATGCCAAAATCTGGACTGGTGACAGCAGTAATTTATCAGCCTCTTGCATAGCCATCCGGGGTGAATCCATTCTTTATGTTGGATCCAATTCAGACAGTATCAAAGCGGATTCAGTAGTAGACCTTCAGGGAAGGATGATTGTGCCGGGTTTCATTGATAATCATACACACTTTCTCAGTGGCGGTTACCAGTTAAATGCAGTAGACCTCAGGAAAGCCAAAACAAAGAATCAGTTCATCGCAATACTTAATGACTATATCACGGCTAATCCTGGCGTCACCTGGATCCAGGGCGGCGATTGGGATCATGAAGTCTGGGGCGGTGAATTACCAGTCAAAGAATGGATAGATAGTATCACTGGCAACCGTCCGGTATTTTTGTCACGATATGACGGTCACATGGCCCTGGCCAATTCAGCTGCTTTGAAATTGGCAGGTATCGATAAAAACACAAAAAGCCCTGATGGAGGTGAAATAATAAAAGATACACAAAGCGGTGAGCCTGGTGGTGTTTTGAAAGATGATGCCATGGGACTGGTGTACAATAAAATACCTGATCCGACTTCGCAGCAACTTGATAAATTACTGCAACGGGCAACTGGACATGCTCATAAAAATGGTGTAACACAAGTGCATGATATGGGCAGCTATGGTGGTTGGATTGATCTCGAGACTTACCGCAGGGCCTATACGAACCAAACACTTGGTATTCGAATTTATTCTTTTGTTTCGCTGAGTACCTGGCAAAAGCTGGCTGACTATGTAAAACAGAATGGAAAAGGAGATGACCTGTTACGCTGGGGAGGTTTAAAAGGTTTTGTAGATGGATCATTGGGTTCAACAACTGCCTGGTTTTATAAGCCCTATCTCGATGCCCCCAAAAGCACCGGCCTTGTGCTGAACGATACAAACGTATTGCGGAAATGGATACTTAATGCTTCTGCCGAATACCTGCAAGTGGCAGTACATGCTATTGGCGACAGGGCCAATGACTGGCTTTTAACTGTTTTTGAGGAGGCCAAAAAAATCAATGGAAAACAAAGCAGCCGTTTCAGAATAGAACATGCACAGCACCTGAGTGAATCAGCAATACCAAAATTTGCTTTATTAAATGTGATTCCTTCTATGCAGCCATACCATGCCATTGATGATGGCCGGTGGGCAGCTAAAAGATTAGAAGATGACCGATTGAAAAGAACCTATGCTTTCAAATCTCTTTTGGATGCGAATGCTAAACTTACATTTGGTTCTGACTGGACTGTGGCTCCGCTCACCCCGTTAGAAGGCATTTATGCAGCTGTTACCCGCAAGACTTTAGATGATAAAAACCCGGATGGATGGTACCCTGAAGAAAAAATTACAGTAGAACAGGCATTGCGTTGTTATACAATCAATAATGCTTACGCCGGGTTCCAGGAGAATAAATTGGGTATGCTGAAGGCAGGTATGCTTGCTGATTTTGTTGTTTTAAGCGATGATTTGTTCAGTATTCCTGCAGAAAAAATAAGAGATGCAAAAGTTTTAAAAACCATCTCTAATGGAAAACTGGTTTATAATTCAAATGAATCCAAAAAGTAATTTTATTTCCCGGGGTTCTTACAAGGCTTTTAATACCGGGTAGAAATTGCCATTATAAATATCAGGGGCAATGTACAGGAAAGTGAGCTACCCTATTTTAAGGATATACTTGATTTTTTCTCTTAAAAGTTAATTCACTACCGGTCTTTTCATCGTTCCGAGTCCTTTTTCTTCATTGAGTATACGATAATTGATGAGTCGGTACTTCGGATCACGGAGGAGCTCTTGCAGTTGCGGGGAAACCATTGTTTTTAGTTCTGCATAACGGTGCTTGCTCATCTCTTTCGGCCCCGAAGGATTGAGATCTTCCATCGCACTCATTTCCGGATCATCAAGTCCGATATGAACAACAAATAATTTTGTGCCGCCGGGCTGCAGGTTTTTCACTTTTATCAACATCGTATCCAGTTTATTGCTGACGGGAGCGGAGTATCCGCCTTCAACATCTACTTCATCATAATAGCGGGAAATAGCAACATTATATTCAGCAGCAAGTTTTTCAACTATGGCTCTTGTTTCCGGCGTTTGCATGGCGGCTCCCATATGATAGTCAAGATAATCGATCTTCAAACCTGCGAGTAGTGCTTTATCAATCTGTGCACGGAGTTCTGTTTCAATCTCACTGAGTTTCGGGTTATTGCCGAAGAGTTTACTGCGGGAGGGAAAGAAATAGCCGAATGAGTCAACCAGCGTTGGAACAGCCATTGGGCCCGACACTGGCCCCCAGCGGTATTGCTTCCATTCTGAATTGAGCGTAAGGTGAATGCCAACGGAGACGTTTGAATAATTTTTCAGTAGCGCTACTCCTTCGGAAAACCAGGGACAGGGAACCATTACAGACATCGAAACAGGAATACCGGTTTCCAGTACTTCTTTGGCGGCCATATTCACAGCATGACACATACCGATATCATCTAAACGGAAAAGGATGGGAATCTTGTTATCAGGATTACTTTTCTGTGCAAAGGACAGCGAAGAAAAATTGAAGAAGATCAATACTAATGTTATACGTTTCATTGTGATGATATGTTTTTTAATAGTAAAACGAAAACCGAAAATAAACAAGATCTGCAAAGCTCAAACTACCTTACTTTGAATTTATTAATCTGTGACGGCTTCTAACCTGTACTTCCAACAGGTTCTTGTATTCGTTATTCTCACATTAATTAAGGATAGTACCGGATTATGAATCTATATGAAGTTAATAAAATTCTTCACCTGCAGAGTCGTTTTCCATCTTCACTTTCTAAACCTAAATCTTTAATTTGTAAGAATTTGTGCTACTTGAAAAAACCGGAACTGAAATTTGTGTTGAGCAGAAGAGTTTATCAGAAAACCGGTGTTTTCATTTAATGACGACTATCACCAGCCACACTGACCGTCTTCATTCAAAAAGTCCAATGTTTTCAGCACATTTGGTAAGAATTAAAACTTGTGGTACAAACCAGACCTTGGAGGCAGTTTCTGGATGAGGCCGGGGATATTTCCCGTTTTACAGGAAGATTTTTTTCCCAATGGTTCCGGCCACGATACGAAGTGGCAGAATTTTTCAGGCAATGTTTTATTATCGGGTACAAATCATTACCGCTGGTTGGATTGACTGGTTTTATCATGGGGTTGGTATTGACGATGCAATTGCGTCCTTCTTTAGTAAGTTATGGAGTAGAATCACAACTGCCGGCTATGGTAGGCATTGCTATTGTCAGGGAGATAGGTCCTGTTATTGCTGCTTTGATATTTGCCGGTAAGATCGGAAGTAGTATCGGTGCTGAATTAGGTTCTATGAAAGTAACAGAGCAGATCGATGCTATGGAAGTCTCGGGCACTAATCCTTTCAAATACCTGGTAGTGACAAGAGTGCTGGCTTCCACACTTATGTTACCTATTCTTGTTATACTCGCAGATGCAGTTTCATTGTATGGCGCTTACCTGGGTGTTAATATTCGCGGTGTAACCAGTTTCGATTTATTCTGGCAGCAGATATTTGACAATCTCTCTTTTGGTGATGTGGTGCCCGCTTTTGTTAAATCTTACTTCTTTGGCTTTGCTGTGGGGATTGTGGGTTGTTACAAGGGCTATAATTCCCGGAAAGGAACAGAAGGAGTGGGACGCTCTGCTAACTCAGCAGTCGTTCTTTCCTCTATACTTATTTTTATGATTGACCTGATTGCAGTACAAATAACAGACCTTCTCCATCTTAACTAATTTTTATGCTGGCAACAGCTTCGATAGTAACAGAAAAAAAAATAATAACAGAAAAGGAGAAAGTTATTGCTATAAGTCACCTTTATAAATCATTCGGTGATAATAAAGTGCTGGTTGATTTTAACCTTTCACTTTATGCCGGTGAAAATGTAGTAGTGTTAGGGAAATCGGGTTCAGGAAAATCAGTTTTGATAAAATGTATTATTGGCCTGCTGGAACCAGATAATGGAACCATTGAAGTATTTGGAAAGAATATTCCTGACCTGGGACATGATGCACTGGATGAGATGAGGGTAAAAGTGGGTTTCCTTTTTCAAAGCAATGCTTTATATGATTCGATGACCGTCAGGGAAAATCTTGAATTTCCATTACGGCGGCATACTATTAAAATGGCACAAAAAGAAACAGACAGACTTGTAAAAGATGCACTGGATGATGTTGGACTGGCGCATACAATAGATATGATGCCTGCTGAATTATCAGGCGGTATGCGTAAAAGAATTGCACTGGCACGGACACTTATTTTGAAACCAGCTATCATACTTTATGATGAGCCGACAACGGGATTGGATCCGATAACAGGTAAAGAGATCATTGATCTGATGATTGAGATTCAGAAAAAGTATAACTCGGCTTCCCTGATCATTTCGCATGATATGAATTGTGTACGGATGGCATCAGACAGGGTGATTATGCTGATTGATGGTAAATGTTATGCCGGGGGAACCTATGATGAACTTAAAAAATTAACTGATCCTAAAATCAAAGAATTCTTTGAATAAATTTTATGAGCAAGAAAGTGATTTCAAATGTTAAGCTGGGTTTTTTTGTGATAGCAGGTTTGCTGTTCCTGATCCTGCTGTTGTATATGATTGGCCGTAATGAAAGCATGTTTGGAGACTACTTCAGGCTAAAGGCCAGGTTTCATAATGTACAGGGGTTAAATTCAGGGAATAATATCCGGTTCTCCGGTATACAGGTAGGCACCGTTAAAAAAGTAAAAATATTGAATGATACGCTGATTGAAGTGGACCTGCTGATTGAATCTAAAATGAAAAATTATATACATAAAAATGCAATTGTGTCTATAACGACTGACGGTTTAATGGGAAACAGGGTACTGGATATTACACCTTCCAAAGAACCAGCTGCCCTGGTAGAAGAAGACGATATCCTGGTCACTAAAAAAACAGTGGATATGGGTGATATGCTGCAGACACTGGCTAAAACAAATAATGATGTTGCATTTATTGCAGCCGAATTAAAGAGTACCATGCAACGGGTCAACGGTAGTACTGCTATTTGGACATTATTAAATGATAATACACTGCCAGAAAACCTGCGGGCATCTTTGTCTAATGCAAGGGCAGCTACGGCAAAAGCCAATAGTATGATACATGATCTCAACCAGTTGGTTGTAGATATCAAAGAGGGAAAGGGTTCTTTGGGAGCATTACTCACTGACACTGTTTTTGCCAGTAATCTGAATGATGCGATTATAAAATTCAAAACTGTTGGAGAAGATGCTGACAAGCTGGCTCTGGAACTGAATTCACTGACCAAAAATATCCGGAACGAAATAGATAATGGTAAAGGGCCATTAAACACCTTGTTAAAAGATTCAGCTATGGTTCGTAATCTGAATCAGAGCATAGAGAATATTCAAAAAGGGACTGCCGGTTTTAACGAAGTTATGGAAGCGATGAAACACAATTTCTTATTAAGGGGATATTTCAAAAAGCTGGAGAAGCAGAAAGCAAAAGGTATGTAGACGCCGGAACCTGTATTTATTACATTGCTGTATTCTAAATACAATGTATTATTACACCGTTGATTAATTTCTTTATTTTCGGTATAGCTGCCCTTCATATCGGTCAGTAATAAATGATATGAGCATTATTCGTTTAGCCAGGTCATCTGATGCGGAAGGAATTCTGGCAATATATGCACCGTATATTGAAAGGACTTCATTCACTTTTGAAACAGAAGTGCCTTCTCCTGAAATATTTGAAAACAGGATCAATTCTTATCTTGAAAACTGGCCCTGGCTGGTATGTGAAATAAACGGATCGATTGCTGGTTATGCCTATGCATCCCGCTATCGGGAGAGAGCAGCATATCAATGGTCAGTGGAGTGCTCTGTTTATATACATGATGATTTTCATCGACGGGGAGTGGGCCGGGCCTTGTATGCTGCACTATTTGAAATATTGAAAAAACAGGGATTCCGGAATGTGTATGCTGTTATCAATCTACCAAATATGAACAGTGTGGCCTTTCATGAAAGTTGCGGGTTCAATTATTTTGCCACCTATGAGAAAGTGGGCTATAAATTGGGCCAATGGAAAAATGTGGGCTGGTGGAGATTGATTTTAAATGAATTTAATAATGAACCGGCTGCACCTGTCTGCTTTTCTCAATTGGAGAAAGATTTCCTGCCGGATGTTTTTCAAAAAGCAATACTCCTGCTCCATTAAAAAAAAGCCGCCCCAATAAAGGGGCGGCTTGAATATAGCGTGCAATCGTTCTAAAAACTAAAGGCGATACGGACAAACAAACGACGTCCGGCTGTTCCCATTTGCACAGCATCCCATGCACCACCTGTTTCTGTATTATAGGCCCAGTCTTTTGCTCCTTTTACCACACCAAAATCAGGGTGTGCATTCAGCAGGTTGTCAACACCTGCATGCAATACCAATTTTTTAAATATCGGGTGGCTGGCATAAATATCTGTCACCAGTTTTCCTGAATAGTCAAACTGGTCTGGTACATCACCACTGCCATTGTCAAGTGGTACTGTTGGAGAAATACCTAACCCGTCCTGGCCATAACCTAGCAATGTAACTTTTCCAAAATAGGTTAACCTTGTACCCAGTGTCAGTTTCTTTCTGCCGTATTCAAAACTTAATGCTCCTTTCATATTTGGTGCAGAAGCCAAAATGAATTTCTGTTCCCTGTCACTCAGGAATGTTTGCTGTAAAAATGCAGACCCACTGAGTTTATCAGGCACATTGATCTTATCAATTTCCATATTCTGAATATTACCTGCAAACAAGGCACGGAAGCGGTTGTCTCCTACTTTTTTATTGTAATCTATCACTACATCAACACCCATATTGGTTGTATTGACAGCATTGGCAAAGAATTGTGCATAGCTAACATTTAGTGCAGCCATCTGTGAGGCCAGTCCCGGATCAAGACTGGGATCACTGCCATCAAATTGTCCGCTTATCACTACACGGTCTTTGATCTTTGTCATATATCCATCTAAAGTTACATTCAGGGTTGGCGTTGCTTTCCAGGTAAAACCAACACTGGCGCTGAGACTTTTCTCCTGCGTCAGGTCAGGTATACCTGCAGCTTTTGCCAGCGAACTGTAATTTGGTGCAATCTTTACTTCTGCAATATTTCCTGCCTGTACGGTAGTGAAAGTAGAGCTGAAATTTATCTGTTGTAATGATGGTGCTCTGAAGCCGGTGCTGAAGGAACCTCTCAGGTTAACAGTTTTAGAAGCTTTAACCCGGGTGGCAAATTTGTAGTTATGTGTAAAACCAAAATCGCTGTAGTTCTCTAAACGAACAGCCAGGTTAACCAGCCAGGCCGGAATGATATCAAATTCAGCATCAGCATAAGCGCCAAACACTTTACGCTGTGCATTCACTTCATCATTAGGTTGATAACCGGGGAAGCCCTGTGCACCTGTTGCTTTATTTCCGGAGAGGTCATAATTAGTATATGAAGCTGCTTCACCTGCATATATCTGGTAATTTTCATACCGGAATTCGGCACCCAAACCAAGATTGAAATTTTTGGCAAATTCACGACTGAAGTTCAGGTTAGTGGTGTTTTGTAAAAAAGAAAAACCTCCGTCATCAAAAAAGGTTTGAGCAGAACCTAAAGAGGCATTAAATGTTTTATCTCCATAGAAATGAAAATTGTTTTTACCAACGGTATTGCTAAGATCCCAGTTCCAGTTGCCCCAGGCCACACTTTTCACTCCTCCTGTTATGGAGAAATCTTTGATCTTGGTTTGAATATGCGGGCTATACCATATCTCTCCGTCACTTCCTGTTCTCATTATTTCGGGAACAAAAACCAAATCGCCGAATGCATCTGTAGGAAAACGATCGGGCCTTGCAGACCAGTTACGGGTGAATGCATAAGCATCAGATGATTTACTGTTGTGGCCACCATAGGAATATAAAGTTGCCTTTCCTTTGGTAGGCAATTCCAGGTTGTAAAAAGTGCCAAAAGTGTTTACCCCGGCATCACCATGCCCCCGGCGATAAATATTCAGGTACATAGCATCATCGTCTGAGATATAATTATCAGTCTTTAATGCCTGGCGGAATGTTTTTGAAGTACTCACGCCTTCGAAAGTGAGGTTGATAAAACCACCTCTTTCTCCAAAAGGTAATCCGAAATTCACATTGGCAGCAAGTGACTTTCCGTCAATCTTACCTGCATGTTCATAATCCTGGTGAAGACCGGATTCAAAAGCAGTATTGAATTTTGGATCATAATAACCAGCCACGCCTACAGAACCCGTTATCTGGTTCACAGATTTTTTGGTTATTAAGTTGATAACACCAGCAATGGCATCCGAACCATATTGGGCGGAAGCACCATCTCTTAGTATTTCCACTCTCTCAATTGCACTTGCAGGCAATGCATTCAGGTCAGTGCCTGAATTACCGCGACCTCTTGTGCCAAACATGGCTACAAAAGCTGTCTGGTGACGTCGTTTACCATTTACTAAAACTAATGTTTGGTCAGGACCAAGGCCACGTAATGAAGCGAGATCAACATGGTCTGCACCATCACTGCCACTTTGTTTGTTATAATTGAAGGATGGGGCTGAATAATTTAATACGGATGTCAGATCCATCCTGGCGGTAGAGGATGTGGCCTGTGATACATTGATTACATCCACAGGAGCAGTGGTTTCTGTTTTTGCCCGGCCGGCTCTTCTGGAACCCACCAGTACCACCTGGCTCAGTTCTTCAATAGATTGGGCAAGGGTGATGTTTACCGGGCTGGTAACATTGGCTTTGATGGTTTGTTTTACATAACCAATGGATGAAATTTCGATTTCATCATCCGAATTAACGGTCAGGCTGAATGTTCCATCGGCGCCTGTCAGCGCCATCTTACCAGTTTTTTTTGATTTAACCGAAACGCCTGCCACTGGTAACCCGTTAGCATCGGTTACTTTACCGGTTACGGGTTGCTGTGCTATGACAGTCACTCCGATACACATAAAGGTGAGTAATAGAAAGAGAGCCTTTCTCATATAAGTTAGTTTTGGCCTGTCTGCCGACAGGTAGATTAAAAGATGACTTAAATATAATGGAAATTATATTGAAATGAAATGGCTTTCTATTAAGCTATGTGAATAGATTAACCTGCAATTGTGTAAATAAAAGATTAAAAAGGTAATAACTACTGAATATATACCTGCATAAATATGTAAACTGGCGGGTTAAGCAGTTCATATGTTGTAATAAAAAAAAGAGGCTGTCTCAAAAGCCCCTATCAGTGTCATATTGAGCATAGCCGAAATACGACACTGATAGGTAAACAAATTTGTACTCATTTCGATAAACTCAATGTGACAAATTTGTTTGCTTTTGAGACAGCTTCTTTCAAAAATTATAATAGGACCCTGGCATTATTGTTCAGCTACAGCAGTTATTTTTTCTGTAACTACTTTTCCAGGGTATACTTCCAATGCTTTTTCCAGGCAATCCATAGCTGCATTGATTGCATCAAGGTTTAACACATATGCTAACCGGACTTCATGCTTACCCAATCCGGCAGTACCATAAAAGCCGGTAGCAGGAGCCAGCATCACGGTCTGGTTGTTATACGAGAATTCTTCCAGCATCCACTGACAAAATTTATCACTGTCATCAATAGGAAGTTGGGCTATGGCATAAAAAGCACCGCCAGGATTAGGGCAAAAAACTCCCTGCATTGCATTCAGGCGTTGAACTAATAAATTTCTCCGTTGCAGGTATTCTGCTTTCGGGGCATCAAAATAACTGTCAGGAAGATCAACAGCGGCTTCACCCATTATTTGTGCCAAGCCCGGCGGACTAAGCCTTGCCTGTGCAAACTTCATCGCCACATCATAGACGGCTTTATTTTTCGTAACAAATGCACCCAGCCTGGCACCGCAAGCACTGTATCTTTTAGAAATAGTATCCATCAGCACCACATGCTGGTCCAGACCCTGGAGGTGCATAGCACTAATATATTCACCATCGTAGCAAAACTCACGGTATGCTTCATCGCTGAAGAGGTACAGGTTATTTTTGATACATATTTCCTTTAGAGCTTCCATCTCATCCCTGCTGTAGAGATAGCCAGTTGGATTATTCGGACTGCAGATGATGATAGCTTTTGTTTTAGCAGTTATCACTTTTTCAAAATCATGAATGGGAGGCAGGGCAAAACCTGTTTCAATGCGGGACGTAATTGGCACCACATTTACACCGGCAGCACAGGCAAAACCATTGTAGTTGGCATAAAAAGGTTCAGGAATGATCACTTCATCGCCTGGATTGAGGCAGGTAAAGAAACCAAACATGATAGCCTCGCTGCCGCCAGTGGTTATCAGTATCTGGTCATGACTTACATCAATGCCCACTTTCTTATAATATTGCACCAGTTTACGGCGGTAGCTTTCATTGCCAGCGCTGTGACTGTACTCCAGTGTCTTGATTTCGGCATGTCGAACAGCATCCAGTATAGCAGGTGGTGTTTCAATATCAGGCTGACCAATATTCAGGTGATATACTTTAATTCCTTTCTTTTTGGCTGCCTCAGCATAAGGCACCAGTTTCCGTATCGGTGAGGGGGGCATCTGGTTACCCCGTTGGGAGATTGTTAGCATAGCACAAAGGTAACAACTGGCTGGCGAATAACAGAGATAGCAGTAGGAAACCTGGTACTCTTCATTTTTGAAGTATTAAAAATTAAATCATAAAGTTGAAGAGCATATACCGCTGGCTGAATGGTTGTAAAATAAAAGAGTCCCTTCACAATTCTGAAGGAACTCTTTTGTATCTCCAATCGATTAAATTTATTACCCTTTTTTCGGTGCCGGAGTTTTTGCTCCTTTTTCTTTTACATAAATTTCGTATGCCTCTGCACTCAGTACTTCACCGGTAATTTGTAATGTTTTTGTTTGTTCTATTCCGGCAAATTTGATATAAACATCTTTTGTGAATGGTGCAACAGCAGCTGCATTATATTCCACTTTCAGTTTTGCAACGCCTCCGGGCATAATGGGATCGACTATTTTTTCAGGGGTAGTACATCCGCAACTGGCCCAGGAATTTTCAACCACGATGGGTTTATCGCTTATATTTTTTATTTCAAAGTAATAAGTAATAGGTACGCCTTGTTTTATTTTACCAAAGTCATGTTTTTCAGTATTCATTTTCACGGTCTCGTCTACTTTAGTTTGTGCAAAGGCTCCGAGTGAGAAAACAAATGCTGTTGCAAGGAAGAAGATTTTTTTCATGGTTTATTTTTTAAAAGGTTTGTTTTTTTAACAGTTCAACAGAAGAATTGGAAGGTGCAGGTCCCTCCGGGGCTTTCCACACAGTTCCTTTTATCCTGATTTGTTTCGTTTGTGTTGTGTTGTAGGTTATAGTAATAAACTTGTCAAAAGGCCCTTCAGCAGCAGAATTGTAACCTACTTTTATTTTCGCTGTAGCGCCGGGTGCTATTGGATCCTGGCTCCATTCGGGAGTAGTACAACCGCAACTTGCCTGAACATTATCCAGTTTCAATGCTATTTTCCCGGTATTCACAATTTCAAATGTGTGATAAACTGGCTTACCCTGGGGTATTTTTCCAAATTCATATTCTGTTTCCTTCAGTTTAAGCGCATCTTCAGAAACAGTTGCAGGCTTGGTAACTGTACCATGATTATGTCCGTCATTTTCAGAATGGACAGGCTGCTGTGCACAAAGACCTGTGGCAATGGTAAGTGAAAGTAACGATAGGGTGATTTTCTTCATACTGAAGCGTTTAGCGACGTCAAATTTAGTGGAAAGATGGCATATTACATAGGGGGGTTGCAGGGGTTGTGAGGTATTTTTTAACAGGGGGTTTCTGCGGGGTCAATCTCCCTATTTTTGCTGTATGGAAAATACTAACCCCGGCATAATAACAGACACTGATAAACTGTCTTTTGACAGGTTCAGGGAGGAAGTATTAAATGATTTCCGTACAGTTTGTATAAGCAGGGAAACCAGTCTATTAGGCAGAAAAGAAGTATTGGGCGGGAAAGCCAAATTTGGCATTTTTGGAGACGGTAAAGAAGTAGCACAGGTAGCGATGGCCAAATTCTTTCAACCAGGCGACTTTCGTAGTGGCTATTACCGTGACCAGACTTTTATGATGGCTGCCGGATTAGCAACTGTAGAACAGGTGTTTGCACAGTTATACGCAGACCCGGACCTTGACAGGGAGCCTTTTAGTGCAGGCCGGCAAATGAATTGTCATTTTGCAACAAGGATGGTGAATGAGGAAGGCGAGTGGTTGAATCTTGCGGATTTAAAAAATATTTCCAGCGATATAGCCCCCACAGCCGGACAGATGCCAAGGGCATTGGGACTAGCTTTTGCATCCAGGGCATTCAGGAATATTGAGCAGTTGAAGTCTTTTAAAAATTTGTCGACCAATGGTAATGAAGTTTGTTTTGCTACGATAGGTGATGCGTCTACCAGCGAAGGTCATTTTTGGGAAACGATCAATGCAAAAGGCGTGCTGCAGGTACCGTTGGCAGTATTTGTATGGGATGACGGCTATGGGATCTCTGTTCCTAAAAAATTTCAGACCACCAAAGCATCTGTCTCTGATGCATTGAGTGGAATGCAGAAAAGAGAAGGAACAAATGGATTTAATATTTATAAAGTAAAGGGATGGGATTATGCCGGTATGTGTGAAGTATTTGAAGAAGGTATCCGGTTAGCGAGAGAAACCCACACACCTGTGCTTTTTCATGTTGAAGAAATTACGCAGCCGCAGGGACATTCTACATCTGGCAGTCATGAACGTTATAAAAGCCAGGAAAGACTCGAGTGGGAAAGGGAATGGGATGGAATAAAAAAATTAAAGGAATGGATCATCGCCAATGCATTGGCAGAGGAACATGAACTTGACGAAATAGCTGCAAAAGCAAAAGAATATGTAAGAGAAAGCAGGGCAGCGGCCTGGGCAAAATTTATTACGCCTGTTAAGAAGCAAGTAGTCAGAGCAACAGACCTCGTTCATGCAATGGCGAATGTATTGCCTGAGCATACAGAAGCCTTACATAAGATTGCTATTGAATTGTCTGCCAATCGTGAACCATTACGAAGAGATGTTCTGAAAGCGTTGAATGCAGCACTGGATATAGCAGGCGTTACTGATGCGGCTTTCTGGACAAGGGACTATTACAAAGATTTGCTGGAAGAAAACAATAAATTGTATGATTCTCATCTTTATAATGAGGGGCCAAAGAGTGCTTTAAAGGTAGAAGAAGTAAAAGCTGTTATTACCAGTGAGTCTCCTTTGCTGAATGGTTTTGAAGTACTCAACAGGTATTTTGATGAGTTGTTTACTGCCAATCCCAAAGTGATCGCATTTGGTGAAGACCTTGGCTATATTGGTGATGTGAACCAGGGTTTCAGCGGATTGCAGGAGAAACATGGAACTGAAAGGATCTTTGATACAGGTATCAGGGAGCTCACAATTATGGGACAGGGAATCGGGCTTGCGCTGCGTGGGTTAAGACCCATTGCTGAAATACAATATCTTGATTACTTATTATATGGTTTGCAACCATTAAGCGATGACGCTGCAACTGTTCATTACAGAACCGCTGGTCAGCAAAGTTGTCCCGTTATTGTTCGTACCAGGGGCCACCGCCTGGAAGGGATCTGGCATAGTGGTTCACCAATGGGCATGATCATCAATGCACTTCGGGGTATGTATGTATGTGTGCCGAGAAATATGACCCAGGCTGTAGGTATGTATAATACTTTATTACGCAGTAATGATCCGGGTCTTGTAATAGAGTGCCTGAACGGGTACCGGCTTAAAGAGAAACTGCCTTCCAACTTATTGGAGTTTACCGTACCGTTAGGTATCCCGGAAATTATAAAAGAAGGAACGGATATCACCATTGTTTCTTACGGATCAACATTGCGCATCATTCAGGATGCCGTCAATATACTTGAAGCAAAAGGGATCAGCTGTGAGATCATTGATGTGCAGACACTATTGCCTTTTGATATTCATCATATCATACTTTCATCACTCAAAAAGACAAACCGCATTGTATTTGTGGATGAAGATGTACCCGGAGGTGCTGCAGCATACATGTTTAATAAAGTAATGGAAGAACAGGGTGGATATAAATTCCTGGATGTAGCACCCAGAACTATTACAGGGAAGGCTCATCGTCCGGCTTACGGCAGCGATGGAGATTATTTCAGCAAACCAAATGCAGAAGAGATACAGGCGGTCATTAAGGAAATGATGGCAGAATAAAAATTAGTTGTACCTTATATGGGTAAAATGTATTTTAACCATCAAACCGTTTGCTATGGCCATTGTAAAAGTTATTGAAGTTATCGCTTCCTCAGAAAAAAGTTTCGATGATGCCGTAAAACAGGCTGTAAAGGAAACTTCCAAAACTGTTCGTAATATTGACTCTGTGTGGGTAAAGGATATGAAGGCGCATGTAAAAGGAGGGAAAATAAAATCGTATGGGGTGATCTGTAAGGTGTCATTCCGGATCGATAAAAAGGATAAAGAAAAAGAGAGCGAAGTATAAATTATTTCCGGGAAGTAAATGCCTGTTAATCCTGTCTTGTTTATTGCAGACAGGATTTTTAATTCTATAAGACCATGCCCACACACTTTCTGCATATAATCGATATACTGGGTACCATTGCATTTGCCGTATCCGGTGCTTTCCTGGCTATGGAAAAAAAGCTGGATCCTTTTGGCGTGTTAGTTTTGGCCTTTGTTACAGCAATCGGCGGGGGCACATTAAGAGATATACTAATTGGTAATCTCCCGGTAAGCTGGTTAAGAAACGAAACAGCCTCTATTGTAATTTTTTCAGCAGCGGTTGTGACTATGCTTTTTGGCCGTTACCTGAAGAAGTTTACCACTACTTTATTTCTCTTTGATGCATTAGGGCTTGGTTTATTTACATTGGTAGGTATCAAATTAGGGATTGAAAAGGATTTCAGTGTTGGTATTTGCATTACCCTGGGAACTATAACTGCCTGTTTTGGGGGTGTTGTAAGGGATGTGTTACTTAATAATATTCCTTTATTATTTCGCAAAGAGATTTATGCAATGGCCTGTATTGCAGGGGGCGCTGTTTATTTTCTGCTGCGGGAAATGAATATAGATCCTGATTTGTCAACCATTCTCGGCATCCTCATTATTTTTGTCATCCGGATAATAGCAGTCCGGTATAAACTGTTTCTGCCTCAATTTTATACTTCAACTATTCAAAAATGAAAATGACAATTTACCAGGTGGATGCTTTTGCCAATAAGTTATTTGGCGGCAATCCTGCAGCGGTGATTCCGTTAAAAGAATGGCTGGATACAGAACTGATGCAAAAAATAGCCCTCGAAAATAATCTTAGCGAAACTGTCTTCTTTGTTCCGTCTGAAAAGAAGAGTGTTGACTATGATATCCGTTGGTTTACACCTGCAGTGGAAATCGATCTATGTGGTCATGCCACACTGGCTTCCGCCTATATTGTTTTTAATATCCTGAAAGAGAAGAAAAGGAAAATTGTTTTTAGTTCACAAAGCGGGTTACTGATTGTTAAAAAGGAAAAAGATAGGATGGAAATGGATTTTCCATCCTGGAAGCCTGAACGGGTAAACGATTATCCCGCTGTCCTTTCATCTGTTCTAAATGGCGCTGAAATCGTAGGGGTGTATAAACACCGTGATTTGCTGGTGGAACTGTTAAATGAAGAAGCAGTTAAGAACTGTAAACCTGATTTTTCTGCTATGAAAAGGCACTTTGATAAAATGATCATCACTGCGCCAGGAAAAGAAGTGGACTTTGTGTCAAGGTTTTTTGCACCCGGAGCAGGGATTGATGAGGATCCCGTTACCGGGTCAGCTCATTCCCAACTGATACCATTCTGGAGTGAGAAATTGGGAAAAAATAAAATGCTGGCAAAGCAGTTATCACAAAGGGGAGGAGATATCTATTGTGAACAATTGAATACAGAAAGAGTGATCATGGGTGGTGAATGTGTCTTTTACATGAAAGGAGTAATAAGTATCTGATATATCAGAATTTGTAATATTCCTTCATTTTCGTGATCAGCATATCTTTTTTTCTGCGGGATACTTCAACTTCCAGGTTATTCGACAGGAGCACACTGCCCCCTTCACCGCGGATATATTCTTTCACATGTTCCAGGTTTACCACAAATGATTTGTGAACCCGAACAAAATTACAATCAGCAAGCAACTCTTCATATTCATGCAATGGTTTTGATGCACAGATAGAAACCCGGTTGGTAAAATGAAAGTTTGTATAGTTGCTGCTGGCCTCACAATGGATAATATCTTTTATTTCCACTACCTGGAACCCTTTCAGGGAGGGTATGCATAATTTCATTTTTTGCCTGGGTCCTTTGTGGTGAATATTGTGCAAAAAGGTTTCGAGTTGCTGCCCTCCGCTTTTTTCTTCAATTCGTTTACCTGCCCTTTTTACTGCTTCTGTCAACAGGTCATCTTCGATGGGCTTCAATAAATAATCAATGGCACTGAAATGAAACGCCTGCAACATGTAGTTTTCATGGGCTGTAACGAAAATGATCTCAAAATCTATCACCGGTAAACTTTTAAGCAGATCAAACCCATTTCTTTCCGGCATTGCAATATCAAGAAATATTAATCCGGGTTTTAATTCTTCTATCTTTTCTTTTGCTTCTGTTGCATTACCGGCATAGCCAATAACTACCACTTCCGGGCAGTTTAATTGCAATAGCTTATGCAAAGAGGTCTGCCCTCTGGGCTCATCATCAACCAGTAAAGTCTTTATCTTACTCATTCGTCCTGTAATTTATATGGCAAACGCAAAGTAACCAAAGTTCCGGATACTCCTGGTCCTGCAATATCCTGTTTGTCTTTAATCAGGATACTGCATTGGAGATTATATTTTTCATTCAGTAAACGTATATGGTCCTGAACATTGGCTATTCCAACCGATGTATGAGTGCTCTCATTTGACATTTTGTTTGATAAAGATTTATTGATGCCGATACCATCATCTTCAACTGTACATACCAGTTGCTCATTTTCTTTTCTGAAATTTACCTGGATAATGATATTTTTTCTGTTGGCAGTGACCCCATGCCAGATCGCATTTTCAATAAATGGTTGTATCAGCATCGGGGGCAATACTGTTTCATCCATATCCATCAGGGTATCTGTAGTAAGTGAATAAGTAAAATCGTTGTTGCGTATCTTTTCCATTTCTAGATATCGGTGGAGGTAATCAATGGTGTTTCGCAAAGAAATAAATGATTGCCCGGATTGTTCCAGTGTTATCCTGATAAGGCGTGCAAACTTGCTCAGGTAGTGGGAAGCTTCTTTGTTTTCATTATTCAGGATCATTTCACGGATACTATTCAGGCTGTTAAAGACAAAATGAGGGTTCATTTGTGAATGAAGAGCCTTCATCTCTGTTTGTGCCAGCAGGTTATCAATATTGGCTTTTTTTCTGACCTGTTTTATACGGTTTTTGTATAAATAGAAAAGAATTCCTGTTAATAAAAGGCCGCAGGTAAGAAGAAACCATGTTGATTTCCAGAACGGGGGATGAATAAACAGTGCGAATTCTTTTATTTTCTCATCCCCGTTTGTACCGGTAGCTTTTAACTGAATTGAATATTTTCCCGGTTGCAAATTAGTAAGGTTAATGCTGCGCTGCTGCCCGAGATTGACCCAATCTTCTTCATTGTTCAGTTTATATGAAAATTGGTAATTATTTTTTTCGAAATTAATAATGGAATAATGAATTAATAAATTGTTTTCATTGTACTTTAAGTTCATCTCATTGCCCGGTTGAAAAAAAGCTTTCTTATTATTGATAACCAGTTCCTGTATAATCAGCCCGCTGCTGTTATCCGGATAACTAACGGATTGTAAGGGGAACTTTACAATGTATTCGTCCGCACACAGGTATAAGTAATTGTATTCTTTATCTAACCATATTTTTCTGCCGGTAGGTTTGTGTTCGGGCAGGCCATCATGATGATCATAAATGACAATCTTTTTTGTCCGGGTATCAAACCTTGTGAGGTGGTTGTTACTGCCTATCCAAAGGTTATGATCAATTACCGGACTGAAACTTTGCAAAACATCAGAGGGTAATCCGTCTTTCATTGTATAGCTCAAAAATTTTTTTTCAGCTATCCGGTATTCTAAAAGGCCATTAAAAGCATTATGGAGCCAAAGTGATCCATTATCATCTGCTGATAATGCAAGTATATCGTCATTGAATTTATTTGCGCCGTCGTAAACAGTTATTGTTGTGTCGAACAATTGTTTTTTGTTATTCCAGCGTGTAAGTGAATGCCCGGCGATCCATACATCTCCATATGAGTCATAAATAATGCTTTTTACCTTGTCAAAAGGAAGTGCGGGTTTTGTTCCGGAAGTATAGATCGTAAAGGTTCTGGAGGGAATATTGTAACGGGCAACGAGTCCGCCCAACTGACTGCAAATCCATGCATATCCATCATTCCGGGGTGGTGCCAGTATCGCAGAAAGATCAGTTGCCCAGGGATATCTGTATTCGTCCAACACTTTACCGTAGTGGTTAGTTTTTGTATCGAACCATAAAATACCTGCATTTGTACCCAGCCATAATGTATCCGGGTGATACATTTCTATGGATCGGATCTCATTCCAGCTGTTATTGCCGCTATAAAAAGATATTTCTTTTTCCTGCTGCATGGTGAAAGGATTTATTATTGCCAATCCTTTATACAAAGAAAAGCGTCCGGCGTATAGTTTGTCTTTATACCTATAGGTACAACTGAAACCGCCTGTCAGTGTATCACCCGGTGCAGGTTGGAACCTGTATGAACTTATGTAGGAGGGGTGGAGTTTTTGTTGCAGCAATCCGCCACTGGTACCCGCCCATAGTCTATTGTCTTTATCAACAAACAGGCGAACGATCTTATACGAGGAGAGGAATTTTTTTTTATTGAAATAAATTTGTCCTGTTTTCCTGTCAAGATTAAATATATAAAATCCCCTTGTACGGTCATTGATCATAAAACTACTGTCATTCAACTTTGTGATCCTGCTTTCCCAGCTGAAAGCAGACGATGTTGGAAAAGGCACAGGAGAAGTGATGACCTTCTGCAATTGATGATTGTAATAGATGATACTGTCTTTCCTTAAAAAGATAAAAAAGAATTCATCGTTGTTAAGCTGGTATTTTGTGATCCATTGACCACCCATTGTTATACTGGGATGTGCTAATGCTGCATATTTTATTTCTTCAGTACCGGGTTCCCTGTATGATCTTTGTTCCGCATTATATATAGCCATACCGGATTCTTCAAAATAGACAACCTGTTCACTTTTATTTAAGGGAAATATCTCATGCCCGTAAAGAATCCTTTTTTTTCCAATATCCGGCAATGTATACGCATCATGCCTGAACTTGATTGTACCGGATGGATTAAAAACATAAAATCCGGATGCTGTCGTAATTGCATACGAGTGGTCTGCCAATTCAACGGCATCCCAGGCGGCATTCTGGTAGGTGCTGAAAGCGGTGCTGTCCGGGATATAAAATCTTTTTAAGGAAAAATCCCTTGTATCTATTATTTCCAGGCCGCCACCACTGATGATACCCAGTTGCTGTGGTCCTATTATTTTAATATTCCTGATATCAATGGAGGCCAGTGGTAAATCCGGTGATCCCTGGTAAAAGTTGTTGAAAGAATGACCATCAAACCGGTTCAGCCCATTGTTGGTTCCGGCCCATATATATCCCAGGTTGTCCTGCTGCAGGCAGGTAATATAGTTATCACTCAATCCGTCTTTTACCGTGTAACGCACAAAATCACTTTCCTCATATTGTGCCAGGCAGGGTTGTATAATTGATGTGAGAAAAGATAAAAGACAAAGAAACGTTTTATAAGGAAAGTTTGGTTGCATAAAGATTGTCGTTCTTCCTGTGTTTCTAAAGTTAAATCTATAATTGATATAAACAGATAGGGTTAACGAATGAATCTGTGATGCTGGAAATAATGCTGTAAATGACACCAGTTATCGTTTGAAATCAACCGTTGGTGCAAAGCAGGTATAAAAATTTTATCAAAGCAGGTTCGCCGTACAATCAAACAAAGCCGCCGTAAATGCAATCATACCTGCTGTTGGTAAAAACTGGCGTAATCTTATTCTTGTTAAGCTGTAAATTCCAATAGGTAATTCAAAAATTTATCCGAAAATAATTGTATGATAAAAATATTTATCCGAATTTATTTCTTACTCCTTTTTCTAAACCTGGGTTTATCCAGGGATTTGTTTTCTCAAAATGTTGGTATTGGAATCGCTAATCCAGTCCGGGCTAAATTAGAAGTAAATGGTACTTCAGGCATAGGGAGCACCTCTGCTATTTTCGGAGGTGATGGCACAGGTATATCTTTTCAAAGAAACTGGCCGACCATTGGGTTTAATCAATACCGGGACAATACGGCTGGTAATGGCAAATACATGGCAAATGGATTTGCAGCCATCCAGCTCTTCGACCCGACCACAGGTTACATGTATTTCGATATGTTTTCCAATGGTAGTGCAAATACACACACTAATTTAGGTACAAGGGCTTTATCAATAAGTAATACCGGTAATATTGGGATCAAAGCAAATCCTGCAAATGCATCCCTGAATGTACAAAAAGGAACAAACTTCGATGGAGCAGCAGTATTCGGAGGTACAAATTATAGTTCTTTTTTTGGTTATGCTGAAACAGAGGACACCTATATAAGAGGTGGAAAATATTATAGTACCGTATTCATCAACGATATAGCCTATGGCAATGTTCAGATAGGTAATGGAAGCACCAAGGTAGGAATAAATACATTGCCCTTTGCACCAGCAACTGCATTAGAAATTAATGGTGGTTTGTCGTTGAGAACAGCATTGTCCAGCGTTGCGAATGGTGGAACTGTTGTTGTTGGTGATCGGTCCTTTATTGCAGTATATAGCTTAACACCGGGCTATAGTTATATTCATTTATCAGACGGTCTTTCCGCAGGTCAAATGTTGATTCTAATGGGAGATCCGGCTAATGGCCCTTTGGGTCCTTTTTTAACTGATGAATTAAATCTTGAACTGCACGATACTTTTTTTTTAGCGCCACACAACACTGTTACGCTTATCTGGACTGGTGCAAAGTGGGTGGAATTATGCCGGTCAATTAATACATAATAGATAAGAAAATGATTGATAAGGGAAAATAAATTGCCATGAAATATATACTATTATTGTATTATGCTTTATCACTCATTCCCGGTTTCTCATTCTCACAAAATGTAGGAATTGGTACTGCTACACCCCAGGCAAGGCTGCATGTAACTGACAGTGCTGTTTTATTCAGTGCTGTAAATGATGTTCCATTTATAGCAGGCAATCCACCGCAAGAGGGGCCGGGCCGCAGGTTTATGTGGTATCCCGATAAAGCAGCTTTCCGGGTTGGGTATGTAAGCGGCACCCAGTGGGACAAAAATATTACAGGGCAATATTCTTTTGCTTCAGGTTATGGGTCAACCGCCAGTGGCGTAGCCTCTACTGCGATGGGATACGGCACTGCTACTGATGGTTTTGCTTCTACTGCGATGGGAAATGGCACTTCTGCTAATGGCACTTACTCTACTGCGATGGGATACGGCACTGCTACTGATGGTTTTGCTTCTACTGCGATGGGAAATGGCACTTCTGCTAATGGCACTTACTCTACTGCGATGGGAAATGGCACTTCTGCTAATGGCAATTTCTCTACAGCCATGGGCAACTATGTTTCTACCAGCGGATTTGCCGGGGCCTTTGTAATAGGTGATAATTCAACTACCACCGTTATGCAATCATTTGTTGCCAATGGTTTCCGGTCAAGATTTGCCGGTGGCTATCGTCTTTTAACAAATAGTGCAGCCAACCTTGGAGTTGTCCTTGTACCGGATGCAACTTCGTGGAGTGCTATCAGTGATCAGCGGTTGAAAGAAAATTTTTTACCGGTAGATGGCGAAATAATTTTAAACAGAATAGCATTACTGCCACTTTCAACATGGAATTATAAAGCGCAGGCATTAAAAACATCGAGGCATTACGGCCCGATGGCCCAGGATTTTTATGCAGCATTTGGTAAAGACAGTCTCGGATATATCGGCTGCGATACATTAATAAACCAGCAAGATTTTCTGGGAGTGAATTTAATTGCCATACAGGCATTGGAGAAACGAACACAAAAGATTGAGCAGTTGGAAACGGAAAACAGGGAACAGCAAATAATACTCCTGCAGCTAAAAAATGAAATTGATTTGCTGAAAGAACAAAACAAATTGCTGGTAGAATTAATAAAAAATAAAAATTAATGTTATGCATAAACCGGTTTTAATTTGTTATTTCTCCTTACTTATTTCAATCCTGAGTTTGCCGGTAGATTCTTATTCTCAGAATGTAGGGGTGGGTACAAATGCACCACATGCAAAGGCAATACTGGAGATAAAATCAACTGATAAAGGAGTTTTATTCCCCCGGCTTACTACTGCACAGCGGAATGTAATTGTCAGCCCGCCTGACGGGTTGCATATTTTTAATACTGATGAACGCTGTCTTAATTATTATGATTCGACTAACCAGATATGGAATTGCTATTGTAACGGTTGCCAGACGATAGTTATCACTATTGCCAGTAACATGTGTACGGTTGATTTTAATGCGATGTATGCCAGTATAAGCCCTTCTAAAAAATACCTGATTAACATATTGGCCGGAGTTGTAATCAGTGGCTGTGATCCCGGCGATACTGCTTTATCATTCAATAATATACCATACAATGCAGACATCACCATCAATAATTATGGAACCATTGCAGGTGGGGGCGGCAAAGGCGGTAATGGAGCCATCAACCGTGGATGTATGTTCCTTGATGTAGTAGCTGCTCCCGGACAGAATGGTGGATTTGCTATAAGTACCAGAGACGGTATACCTGTAACAATAAACAATTATGGAGTAGTTGCAGGTGGTGGCGGTGGTGGCGGTGGAAGCAGTGGAGTAAACACTACATCAAGTTGGGGAGGAGGAGGTGGTGGTGGTGCTGGAATAGTAACAGGTAGCGGGGGAACAGCAGGAGGTCTTTTTGTATCAAGCGGCGCACCAATAAGTGCTTGTGTAGGCTTAATTTCTTACCTGGGCCAGAATGGTGTAGCCGGATTGACAACAACTGGAGGATCTGGCGGAGCAGGAGCTGGCGGTGGCTTTTCAGGAGGCAATGGTGGCGGTAGAGGGCAAGCAGGACAGAACGGGGCTGGCTTAATAGCAACAATAGCATCAGGCGGGGCAGCAGGTAAAGCAATTGGTGGTGGCACTGATAACAGTATTCTTAATATCAGCGGCGGACAGACTTATGGGCATGTTGATTAAATAAAGGAATTTAATTTTTAATTCATGCTGGTTCAATCAGGGAATCGTTCTTTTATTTTCGCTGTTGGAATCATGTAATTATCTTTTTTGCCAAACAACTTATAAGAGTACAATCAATAATATTATAATAGAACCCGAATATTGATAGCAATTTACAAACAGGATTTTTTTATAAATATTTAATTAGTGGACAATTAAAACGCTTTTTATGAAAAAGTATCTCTTATTGATTATTTTTTATTTGCAGCATATTACTTTTTCTTATTCACAAAATATTGGTGTAGGTAACAGCAATCCCCAGGAAAAGCTCGATGTTAGCGGTAATATTAATGTTACCGGAACAATCAAAACAAATGGTGTGGATGGAACAGCCGGACAGGTGCTAATGAAAAACAATAATAACCTTCTTAGCTGGGCAACTATTTGTGATTTTAAAAGCATGGCGACCTTTATAGATACATCAGTATTGTCTTCACAATGGAATATTCCTGCCGGAGTAACAAAAATCTGGATTGAAATGTGGGGTGGTGGTGGTGCCGGTATGCTGGCAGGTGGAGGTGGCGGCGGTTATTTATCTATTTTTAGAAATGTAACGCCTGGTAATAATTTAGTAATTACCGTTGGAAAGGGAGGTAAAGATTTACCATCTTCAGGGTTTAATCAATCAGGAGGTTCCAGCTATGTAGTTAGCGGCTCGGCTGGAATAAATGCATATGCATTTGGTGGAACCGGGGCCTTTACCAGTACAGGAGCATATAACCAGGATTTACCCGGTACGGGAGGTGTTATACTTCCGGCTGGTGGAGGTGGAGGTCATGATGGTTTTTACGGTCAGGGAGGGCAAGCTGGTTCACCTTTGCGTACAGAATATTTTTTATTGCCTTCGAATCAATACAACCGGGTTGATAATTATGGTAACGGCGGTAATGCGGCCAACACACAAAACACTGCCGGTATAGGCGGTGTTTTAACAAGAAATATTAATGGAGCAGTTACAACAAATCTTGCACTTAGTCCAGCTCGGTCTTCAGGTTTTCCCGGCGGCGGTGGCGGTGGTTCAGCAGATGGTTTTATAAATACTAACCGGGCGGGATCAAATGGCATGGTGATAATTCATTATTGATAATGTTTAGACTAAGAAACCTCCCATTCAATAAGTAAGTTTGAATTATTCACTGGTCGCAGTTACAATTTTTTTTGTAGTGTCTTCCTAATGTATAATCACGAATGTGTATACATTAGTACAAGTTAATTATTATAAAAAAGGCCATCATCTTTTAAAATTAGCTATGCGCCAGTTGTTTTGCTATAATTTTTTTCCATCTGCCTGACTAAATAAATTAAACTCACCTGGTTCCTGGCTATAGCTTGGGAATTATTTAATGCCAGCTATTCCCTGATTGGTAAAAAAAAGATTTTTTTCGTTTGACCATGAATTGAATGCAACTGTTGCAGAGATAACATAAACCATTGCTATATTCAATTTTGCTGTCTTTTCTTATTGGTTGTATTTTTAATTATTAACTCAGTTGGATATTCATTTATAAATTGATATTTTTATTTATTCCATTAAACTGTCTATTTATGAAAATGATTATTATCCTCCTTCCTCTTTTAACAGGTTATGCATTTGCTCAAAATGTGGGCATTGGAACAACTGCCCCGGCTGAAAAACTGGAAGTCAAAAATTCGTTGAGAAGTACTTTGAAAATAAGTTCTGCCAGTTACGTGGATACATCAGAATTGCTGTTAAGTAACCGAACAAATGGAAATAGCGGTACAGATTTTTCAATAAAAAGTATACGGGAGGAAGGATTGCACTTTTCTTCCCTTTCTGACCTGCCGGCAAATACAGCAACAAATTCTTTGGTAATACGTCCGGGTGGAAATGTAGGTGTGGGAATTGTCCCCCAATTTAAATTTCATGTAAATGGAGCCAGCCGGTTTAATGGATTGACCCAAATTGATGGACTGAATCTTTTTGAGTTCGGAGCCGGTGTGCCCGGTAAAGAACTGAATGCCGGGAAGATCGGCTACAATGCATTCGGGCAGAATGCGCTGACATTTGTCGGCGCCGGAACCAATGCAAGCAACAGGGCCATTTATTTTTTTGCAGAAGGAGGAACCACGATGAGTGGTCCGCTAAATATTGGTGGCACTTTTAGAGTAAACGGAAACCCGGGAAGTGCAGGACAGGTGCTTACCTCCACAGGTGCTGGTTCACCCGAATGGCAGAATTCTTCTTATTCCAATAATACCCGTTTTTCTGTGGTATTGGACGAAACCCCGACATTACTATCCGGGAATGTTGTTTTTGCGGCAACACATTATAACCTGGATCCGGCTAATGTTATTATTGGTGCATCTTCCATTACAATTAATAAAGCTGGATTGTATCATTTCGATATTGTTGCCTATGGTGAACTAAGTTATTCACCTGCACCCACTGGTAGTTATCCAAGAGCAAATCTGAGCCTGAATGTGGCAGCTTATGCTAATCCTATCCGGCTGATTGGATTGAGGATCATGGATCCAACTTCTGATGCGAAACTAGGATGGCAATTTCATGAAGCGGTATCCATTAATGTTTATATACCGGCCCCAACCACAATAAGTCTTTCCTATAATTATTCAAGTGCTTCACCAGGTGGTGGTTTCCCTTCTTTTAACGGAAACCTTACAGGAAGTCTTATTAGTGAATAGGAGCTTATGATAATTATATATTGAAAACTGTTCTTTTATTCATTCCGGCTTAATCTAAAAATCGTTCTTTCAGATCCGGCGTAGGAATCATACAACTATCTTTTTTGCCAAACCATTTATACCGGTTTTTGGCGACCCAACTATAAATGCCATCCCGGATAAATGGTGGTACGATAATAAAAGCATATAATAAAGACCAGGGGCCACCCAATTTTTTTAGCATGCGTAAAGCACCGGTTGATTTTATATAAATGTTATCTCCTTCTGCCAGGATAAATGAATTAAGCTCACCTGCAGGTAAACTATGCTTTGAAAATATTTCCTGTCCTTTTTTACCCTGTAATGGTGCAAAAAGGAATTGTTTTTTCTTATCTCTTTTGATGATGAACTGCACACTGCTGTTGCAAAGATTACATACGCCGTCAAAAAGTACAATTGAAATGTCTGCCATGCTCGGGTAAAGGTAATTTCCTTTTTCCTATAATAATTGTAATTTACTCTGCTAATCTATTTTTAAAAGCAACAGGTATGAAAAGCACTTTCCTTCTTTTTATAACCATCGTGTTTATCCAATCCTTTATTTATAGCCAGGGAAAATATGCCGGCTCCAAAAAATCACTGATTGGCCAGGTGTATACTGATTACCTGGAGTTGCCTGCTTTTAAAGGATGGACATTTATGGAAGGTGGTGTTGCCAATTCACTTAGTGATCCGGAGATGATTACTTCCAATGTATTTAAAAAAGGAACCAGTTATGTGGTTTTTTTCAGCATCAGAGAAGATACCGCCTCCGGCCAATTCACTATTGTGGATGCACTGGAGATTAAGGGTGTGCAAAAGGGCTGGACAGTCCGGAGCAGTTTTTGCAGGCAAAACAAAATAGAGAATAATTATATTATAGCATGGGGCAAAGAAACCACTAATGAGTATATAAAATTGATAAAAAAGGCATGGCGATTTAACCCGGATAAACGAAGGATTGAAATAATACCGGTGAAAGGTATTGATTGCATGAATATCGGGTGTTAGCAATTACTAACTGATTAAAACCATTAACTATGAAATTGAATAGTAAGAGCCCACAAAATCTTTTATTGACAGGATTACTTTTATTTCAGACCTCAATGCTTTTTTCACAGCAACCACCATTGCCGGCAAAAAAAGTTGAACCCCGAAAAGCAATCATCCCAACTAAGCCAATTGTAAAAAAAGATTCTGTAACCTATGTGGCCACCCCGGCCCGGGTAGAGGTTAACACCAGGATAGCGACAGCTGATGAGATATATATTAACCAGGGAACTTTTTTGTTGCGATCCGGCAGTGATTACCGCTATCTTACGATTAAGGATGTAGTACCTGCAACAGGGTCGGTTGCATTTTTATGGAGTTTTGTCAATTACCCGGTTCAGCAGGAATGGAGTTTTATTCCTAAACCCGGTGGTTTCTATAAAATCAAATCATCCTCCGGTTTTTATCTCACACAAAAAAGATTGTTTGCTCCTTCCATGGATCCGGAGTCAGCCGAGGATAGCCAATTATGGCAGCTAATAGAAACCGGTGATGGGTATTACCATATTAAATCGAAAACCAATAAATATCTTGTTGTCACTGACAGAAGGAAAAGAGATGGCGGCCTGGTAAGTTTTGCCAACAGTGTAACCAATGATCTGAAACAAAAATGGCATTTGATTAAGCGGGATAATGACAGCAGAAAACTAACATCTTTCAACCCTGAAACAAATGGATTTCGTTTTGTAAATACGTTTAATGGAGAAGATATCATCCGGTGGGGTGGGTTGTGCGGAGGGATGGTGTATTCAGCTTTAGATTATTTCAGGAACAGGATTCCCATTCCCACTCAAACCTATACTCCTGCCAATGCAACTCCTCTTCAATCCTATATTTATCAGCGGCAGCAACATTCCATGTGGAATGTAAACGAAAAGTGGTCAGAACTGGAAGTGGCCAATAATTTCAGGGCGGGTGAAATATTCCGATGGGGCATTCAGGGTACCGGGGGAGGAAGGCTGGAAGAATTAAAAAATGCAATTGATGCAGGAAAATCAGTTCCTATCGGATTATTTGGTGGGGGAGTGCCCAGTATCAATGGCGGCAGCGGAGGTAATCATGTTGTATTGGCAGTAGGTTATTCCCTGGGCCGTTACCAGGGAGATTTTGGTAACCGTGCAGGAGAATATAAGATTTTAGCCTACGACCCCAATATGCGAAACAGGATGGTAACGCTGGTTCCGGATCTTGCCGGGCAATGTTTTTTTGAAGTAGAAAATGGAAAAGCCTGGAGAACCTATTTTGTCAATACCCGATATGACAATGAACATACACCACCACGGGATATTCCAAATTTCCCGGAAAGAGAGCCGGATGGAAGTATCCGCCATTTATACGTGGAATTTGCAACAGGCAATGATGACCTGCGGGGTGGTAATGATAATGTCAGTATTACCGTGCAATATGCAGATGGAACCACCCAGGCATTTCCTAATGTCAATAATGGGGCAAGATGGGTGGATAAGAGCTGGCAAACGATTCACCTGGAACTAAACAGGCCGGTGCGAAAAGCTGATATCCGTCATTTCCGGCTTAACACCAGTTTTGGAAGCGATATATTCAGTGATGACTGGAATCTTGAATGGTTCAGGGTTACGACAGGTTTCGGCGGAATTAATATTGCACAATCATTTCCTCCCGAAGGCAGTGAATATATATTCCGGTTTTCAGGGGATGAAAGAAGGCAAATGCATGTGATCAGGGTGGAGTAAGACAGAGGAGTCGATTTTATTGGAATATCATTTTGAATAATCCGTTATTTTAAAAAGAGTAACTATGAAATATTTTGGATTAATCATCGCAAAATTTTTATTGATTGTGAATTTCGTTATAGCACAAGACCCGCCCCGCAGGGATACGGCCTGGGGCGATTGGCCTGATCAGCCTTACTATAATGGTGTTCTTTCAGCTCCGGTGGTCGTTGGAGAATCTGTTGCCGAAATAATATCACCAGCAGGACAAAAATTATGTTTTGATAAGAAAGTACGTATCAAGTCAATGATCAGCAGCGGTGCTGTAGAGCAATGTATGTTTATCAACACTGTAAAGGGCTATGTAGGAATTCTTCCGCCTCAACGGGGAGGTGGCGGACCAGGGTTGTGTGATATAAAGACGGATGACGCCAAATTCCTGTTTTATGTACTGGGGCTGAAAGGGAATGCATATACATTCAAAAATGCAGAAAAAAACGGAACTATCGAGCATTGGGTCTCTACAGGAAATACACAGGCACACCAGGTTAATCTTACAAGCCCATCAGGGAATTACACAGTACATAAAAAATCTGAACGGAGAGGTTATTGCGGGGATAAGATAAAAACATGGGCTTATAAATACGATAATCCATCCAGTCCTGTTTATTTCCTTTTCGGAAAAACTTTTCCGGAAGAGATCAATGTAAGCACTAATAAATACATTGGAAATTTCGGGGTGGGATACCAGTTTACAGATAAAGGACTATATATTATTATGGAAATGGAGAGTGGAAGTTACAGTTGTAAAATAACAGAGCTGGAAGAGGTAAGTGTATGTTTCGATCCTGCACCTTTTAAAATAGCGGAGGATGAATTTTTTATGAAGGCAAGCGCCGGCATACAAAAAGAAAGAGATAAGATTGCCAGAGATGAGGCCAGGGTGGGAGATGATTGTGTATCACAAAAAATGGCAGTTATTGAATTCAGAAAGGAACAGGTAAGATTGCAGGAGGCAAGACTATATACCAGCCAACAGGGTAATGTGTACCAGGACCCCGCTACTCAACAAGCAATGGCACAGATGATGGATCATGGAGCAATGACCAAACAAATGATCCTGGAAAACGAAGTAAAAATATGCCAGGCGCAAAGACGGCTTTCACAAACCAGTAACCAAAGCAGCAGGGAGAGATACCAGCAGCGCATATCATGTCTTGGAAGCCAGAACGACCAGTTAAGAAGCCTGGAGGGGCAGCTTAGAGCAATAGATATTCAATATGTAAGTGAGCCGGGCAGGGCTTTTGCAGAGAAATCAAAAAAATTTATGCAGGGATTACCAAGAACCTGTGACTGATGAATAGGAAATAAGGGTTTATCATCCCATGTTATGAAATACCTTCTGAACATCATCATCCTGTTCTAATTTTTCAATCAGCTTACTTACATCAGCTGCCTGCTCGTCATTAACAGGAACGGTTACGTTAGGTATCCATTCCAGCTCGGCAGAAATAGGAGTGATGCCTTTATCTTCTAATGCTTTTTGCATATTACCAAAATCGGTAAAGCCACAACGTACCACTAAAATATCTTCACCATTTTCACCAGTGCCTTCACCGAGTTCTTCCAGTCCGTAATCAATCAGCTCCAGTTCCATGTCTTCAGCATTCAATCCTTCCGGCTTTAGCTTAAACACTCCCATTTTTTTAAACTGGAATGACACACTGCCACTATTACCAAGTGTACCATGTCCTTTTGTAAAACATGACTTTACATTGGCCACCGTTCTTACATGGTTATCGGTGGCTGTTTCTACCAGTATTGCAACGCCATGAGGTCCGTAACCTTCGTACAGTATCTCATCATAATTCACCAGTTCTTTTCCCTGTGCTCTTTTGATTGCCGCTTCTACCCGGTCTTTTGGCATACCTACGCTCCGAGCATTCTGAAAACAACGGCGAAGGGCTGCATTGGAATTTGGATCGGGGCCACCGGCTTTTACTGCAATGATGATTTCTTTACCGATACGGGTAAAGTTTTTGGCCATCTTATCCCATCGGGCAAACATCGAGGCTTTACGTACTTCAAAAATTCTTCCCATGATAAAAAGTCATTAAGTCAAAAGATTAAACAGATCAAACCGGGCTGCAAAAGTAAGGCAATAGGGGTAAAAGAAAAACCGCCCAAAGGCGGTTTGTTTTATCAGTTCAGGCAATTTTATTATTTCTTAGTTGACTCAAAGTCATCAGCTGTGGGCAGCATATCTGCAAAATTTCTCAGTTTACTTCTTTTGCGGCTATAGGCAAAATAGACAACCAGCCCAACAGCCATCCACATAAATGCTACTTTCAATGTCTGGGTATCAAGACCAACGATCATGGCTATGCAAATTATGGCACCTAAACTGCACACCACCGGCACCATTGGAGTTCTGAACGGACGTTCTATAGTTGGATTTTTTACTCGTAGTATCCAAACTCCAATACTCACCAATACAAAAGCGAAAAGGGTACCAAAACTTGTCAGATCGCCAGCCACATGCCCGGGCACAAAAGCGGCAAAGGCACCAACAAATACAAACAAGATCCAGTTTGCTTTATAAGGTGTTTTATATTTTGGATGTAACTGACCAAATGCTTTAGGGATCAAACCATCATTACTCATGGTATAGAAGATACGGCTCTGTCCCATCAGCATTACCAAAATAACCGAGGAGAAACCTGCCAGGATTGCCACGGTTACAGCATCGGCAAGCCATTTGTAATTCGTCATATATGTACTGATAGCATAGGCAACAGATGCCTCTCTTCCTTTTTCTGGGTCCACAAAATCCTTCCAGGGAGCTACTCCCGTTAATACATATCCGAATAAGATATAAAGGATAGTACATACCACTAATGAACCCAGGATACCAATTGGCATATCTCTTTTCGGGTTCTTTGCTTCCTGTGCTGCTGTACTTACGGCGTCAAAACCGATAAAGGCAAAAAATACAATGGCTGCACCACCCAATATACCACCCCAACCATGTTTATTCCAGCTACTGTAATCAGCAATTATTTTACCTGCCTGGTCTTTGACCGCCTCTGTTCCTTCCGGAATCATGTACGGGGTATGATTTTCTGGTTTGATATATTGCCAGCCAATGGCAATGAAGAGGATCACTATCGCCACTTTGATAAATACAATAATAGCATTGACAAAAGCTGATTCCTGGGTGCCTTTGATCAGTAGCAAGGTCAGTGCCAGCAAAATGATTAAAGCAGGTGCATTTAATATACCGGAGTGATGGACACCGGCAGAGTCAGTGAAACTTTCAAATGGTGAATGGCACCATTCATACGGAATAGCCCCTCCCAACAGCTTATTCAGGTATTCACTCCAGGCAATAGATACTGTGGCAGCGCCCAGGGCATATTCCATGATCAGCGCCCATCCAATAATCCAGGCGATCAGTTCACCCATCGTTACATACGAATAGGCATACGCACTGCCGGCAATCGGGATCATTGAGGCAAACTCTGCATAACACAGACCTGCAAAAGCACAACCGATAGCTGCGATAATAAAGGAAATGGTCACCGCTGGACCTGCTGCCTGTCCGGCGGCAGCCGCAGTTCGTACAAACAATCCTGCTCCAATGATAGCACCAATGCCAAGGGCGATCAGGTTTCCGGCTCCGAGGGTACGTTTTAATCCTTTTTCTGAATCTGCAACCTGGATCAACATATGATCCAGCGACTTCTTTCTAAACAAACTCATCTAAAAATCTATTTTCTTATTTTTAAATTATTTTTTCCCTTTTGATTCTTTTATTGCTTTTAGATATCTGTTTAGCTCTTCTTTAACCCTGGGAAAAAGGAATAACAGACCAATCATGTTAGGGAATACCATCGCCAGGATCATAGCATCAGAAAAATCGGTGACTGCCGATAATGAAACGGATGCCCCTATGACAACGAATGCCAAAAAAAGAAATTTATAACTGAGGTCTGCGATTTTTCCACGGCCAAAAAGGAATTTCCATGCCTGCAGGCCATAATAAGACCAGCTGATCATGGTAGAGAAGGCAAATAGAACAATAGCAATGGTAAGTACATATGAAAAATGCGGTATCACTTCGTTATAAGCCATACTGGTAAGATCTACACCACTGGTGCTTCCCCCGGTTGCATTTAAAACAACACTTCCTTTTCCATCACCACCATAGGGGAACATTAAGCCATCTTTATTGAACATTATAATAACAAGAGCTGTCATCGTACAGATCACCACGGTGTCGATGAATGGTTCCAGCAGGGCGACAATCCCTTCAGAAGCGGGGTATTTTGTTTTAACTGCAGAGTGTGCAATGGATGCTGATCCGGCACCTGCTTCATTGGAGAAAGCCGCTCTTTTAAAACCAACAATTAATACACCCATCAGTCCGCCGAGCCCGGCCCTCGGAGAAAAGGCTTCTTTAAATATCATGGAAAAGGCATCATCAATAAAACTGAAATTGGCAAATATGATGATCAGTGAAGCAACGATATAGATGATCGCCATTATCGGAACGATCTTTTCGGTTACTGTTGCTATCTTTTTAATTCCACCAATAATAACAATACCTGTTATAATGGCAAGTGCAAGGCCAATGAAAAAACCCGATGATGCTCCCTGCATACCAGTCATGGCAGCAATTTGTTGCGCAGCCTGGTTGCTTTGGAAAGCATTACCACCACCCAATGAACCGCCCACACATAAAATTGCAAACAGGATGGCAAGGAATTTTCCCAATCCGGCCAGTTTTAATTCTTTAAATCCTTTGGTTAAATAATACATGGGGCCTCCGTACACTACACCATTTTTATCAATATCACGGTATTTAACTCCCAATGTACATTCGACAAATTTGCTGCTCATTCCCAGCAGGCCGCAGATGATCATCCAGAAAGTGGCACCGGGTCCGCCAATTGCAATGGCAATGGCTACGCCGGCAATATTTCCCAATCCTACCGTGCCGGAGACAGCTGTTGCTAACGCCTGGAAATGGTTAACCTCACCATGATGCGATTCGTCTTTGATGGTTTTTACAATATCGCCATCAACGACATTTACATTTGGATCTTTCACATTGTTCGCATCTTTTTCAATGTCATCATGCTTGCCTCTTACTACTTCGATAGCGAGACCGAATCGCCGGATATTTACAAAAGAAAAATAGAGAGTGAAGAATAAAGCACCACAAACAAGTAGTATCACAACAAGGGGTACCTGAACACCGCCCAGATTAATTGTATAAAATACAAAACTGCTCCATGCATCCGTAATGGGCTGAAACCACTCATTAATCCTTTCATCCAGTCCTTTGGGCGGAGCTGGCGTATCCTGGGCAGAGGACAGAAAAGGGACGGCAATTGCAGTCATCATCATATAAAAAATCTTCGATATGTTTTTTAGCATACAGCGTTGGTTTTGATCGAAATGGTAATTAAAGTGCGTAAAGTAATTAAATATTTAGCAGAAAGATTGAAAAATATCCACCAAAGGTGCTTATTCAGGGTCGCACGGATTTTTAAGTAATTTCAAAGTAAACCTTTAGTTTTGACGCCTTACTATAATTAATCTATGAACAGACGAAAGGCCGGCCTGCTCTCCCTCCTGTTATTTACGGTAGTAGCACTTATTCATTTCCTGCACATGCAGAAATGGATCATACTCCAGGAAGTGGTATTAATGACTGTTCGATGGATATTTATTGCCAGCCTGGTATTATTTGCTGTTTATAAGAAATCATTGACCACATGGATCTTAGTGGCCATGGCGATAGGGGTAGAAATAGGACTCGATTTTCCTGCTTTCTCACAAAACCTTCAATTCCTCAGCAAGATATTTCTCCGGTTGGTTAAAACGATCGTTGCTCCTTTATTATTTGCCACCCTTGTTGTGGGAATTGCCAGTCATGCTAACCTGAAACAGGTTGGCCGCATGGGTTGGAAATCATTGTTATATTTTGAAGTGGTGACTACCATTGCCCTTCTAATAGGCCTGGTGTTTATTAATATTACAAAAGCAGGTATCGGTATTAAGGTTCCGGAGGCTTTATTAAAAGAATTGCCGGAAGTAAAAGTGAAAGGATGGCAGGACCATATAATAGATATTTTCCCGGAGAATATTATAAAATCTATCTACGAGGGAAATGTGCTGCCTATTGTTTTGTTCAGTGTTGTTTTTGGTATTGCTCTCGCCTTGTTAAATGAGCAGAAGAAAAAGCCAATGCTGAATTTTGCAGAAAGCCTGGCAGAAACCATGTTCAGGTTCACCAATATCATCATGTATTTTGCTCCTTTTGGGGTAGGTGCAGCAATCGCTGTTACTGTCGGTCACTTAGGTATTGACATATTGAAAAACCTGGCTTTATTACTTGTTACACTTTATTTAGCATTGATTGCTTTTCTTATCCTGGTTTTATTACCGATTGCAATATGGGTGGCAAAAATTCCGATTAAGAAATTTATACAGGCGATACGGGAGCCGGTATCGATCGCATTTGCCACTACCAGTTCAGATTCTGCTCTGCCCAAGGCTTTGGAGAATATGGAGAAATTTGGGGTGCCCCGGAAAATTGTATCATTTGTGATTCCTACAGGTTACACGTTTAACCTGGATGGAACTACTTTATATCTTTCATTGGCATCTGTTTTTGTTGCCCAGGCAGCAGGGATGGATTTGTCATTTGGAGAGCAGTTAATGATCGGTCTTACATTGATGTTAACCAGTAAAGGTGTTGCTGCAGTGCCCAGGGCATCTTTGGTCATCTTGATTGCGACGGCAACAACTTTTCATTTTCCACTATGGCCTATTATGGCGATCTATGGTATAGATGAACTGATGGATATGGCAAGGACTTCTGTGAATGTGATCGGGAACACACTGGCTAGTTGTGTGATAGCAAGGTGGGAGGGTGAATTCGATGATGATAAAGCCCTTGCTTTTAATGAGCAGGAAGCCGATGCTATCAGGGATTAATGCGGCTGGCATCTGTCCGGTATAACTAACCCTTAGCAAAGTCTGCAGTCTTTAAGTGCAGGCTGCACTTCAATGGTGGGTTTATAATCTACTTTTCAGTTTTAATTTCCCTGGTTATTTATTCTTCCGCGACTTTATGTTTAATGATTCATGGTGCAATAAAAATGGGATTCCTGAATTCGTGTCATGGTTTTCGGTTCATCGTAAAAATGTCCTATTTTGCCACATCGTATCATTAATAAAGCCCTTCCGGCAGATACATGAAAAAGGTCCCTTTGTATATCAAGATCATTGCGGGAATGTTAGCAGGTGTATTATTTGCAATTGTTGCTATTCAATTTAGCGGCGGTGTAAAGTTTACTAGAGACTGGATCAAGCCTTTTGGTAACATATTTATCAATATGCTTAAACTGATTGCAGTTCCTTTGATACTGGCCTCCCTGATAAAAGGGGTGTCTGATTTAAAAGACATTTCTAAGTTATCAAGGATGGGGTTAAGATCAGTTGTACTTTATCTTTTTACAACCGTATTCGCCGTTTGCCTGGGACTGGTGATCGTCAATATTATCAAACCCGGTGCATCCATCAGTGAAGAAACGAGGACCCAGATGTTATCTGCTTATGGTGGTGATGCCAATAAAAAACAACAGGAAGCGGTTCAGCAACAGGGCTCAGGGCCGCTTAAGTTCCTGGAAGATATCGTTCCGGATAATATCATTAATGCCGCTTCTACGAACTCGACCATGCTGCAGGTAATATTTTTTGCGTTGTTTTTAGGCATATCATTGATTTTGATACCGGCAGAAAGAGCAAAACCAGTAAAAGATTTTTTTGACAGTTTTAATGAGGTCATTCTCAAAATGATTGACCTTATTATGAAAATCGCACCATTCGGGGTCTTTGCATTGATGGCGGCCCTGGTAGCGGAATCTCCCGGTTTCGAAATATTTAAAGCGCTGGGTAAGTATGCGTTAACAGTTCTTATTGGGTTAGTGATACTGATCTTTATTTTTTACCCGGTTCTGATCTTTTTATTTACCAAACGGAATCCCATTCAGTTTATTAAACAGGTTTATCCTGCACAATTGCTTGCTTTTTCTACCAGCTCAAGTGCTGCCACGCTGCCGGTTACAATGGAAACAGTGGAAAAAAGAGTGGGTGTCGACAATGAAGTCAGCAGTTTTGTGCTTCCGATTGGGGCTACTGTAAATATGGATGGTACCAGTTTATACCAGGCCGTTGCGGCCGTTTTCATTGCACAGGCTTTTGGTATGGATTTAGGACTTACCGCTCAATTAGGGATCATTGTTACTGCCACCCTTGCTTCCATCGGATCTGCAGCAGTTCCTAGTGCGGGTATGGTCATGCTGGTGATCGTCCTGGCGCAGGCCGGAATTCCGGAAGCAGGATTAGCACTTATATTTGCCGTAGACAGACCTTTGGATATGGTAAGAACAGTAGCCAATGTGACCAGTGATTGTACGGTGGCTACTATTGTTGCAAAATCAATTGGAAAATTAGAAGATCCTCACCCTGTTGTTTAACACATTTATTTAATTTATTATGTTCGAATTATTAGATGCCTTTCATTGGACCCAGCTTTTACAACCTCAGTTTTATGTAGAAAACGGGGGACTATGGTTGTTGTTATTTGTTGTTTTTGCCGAGACGGGATTATTTGTTGGGTTTTTCCTCCCCGGGGATTCTTTATTATTCGTAGCCGGTATTTATGCCCATGAAATAACCCAAAAAACAGGTGAAGTGGTTCCCGGCCTGGCTTACCAGTTTCTCGATCTTATTGGAATGGGACATATCAGAAATGAATGGGTAGATCTGTTTGTACTGGTGGGACTTATTGCATTCATGGGCATACTCGGCAATACAGTAGGGTATTGGACAGGCCGAAAAGTGGGGCCCGCAATGTATCAATGGCGGGACCGGTTTCTCTTTAAAAAACGTTACCTGCACCAGGCGCATGATTTTTATGAAAAGCATGGAGGGCTTGCTGTAATTGGTGCCCGTTTCCTTCCTTTTATCAGAACCTTTGCGCCCATTGTGGCAGGTATAGTACAAATGGACAGAAAGAAGTTTCATTTTTTTAATATAGTGGGTAGCATCGCCTGGGTATTCTCTATGATTTTTGGTGGATATTTTTTGCAAAAATGGATACTAAGCCAGTTTGGCTTTGACTTAAAAGAACACCTGGAATTGATCGTGCTGGGTATCGTGCTGGTCACCACGGCACCGGTAATTATTAAAATGATCTCAGGACGCAAAAAGAAGCCTGCTGAAACAACAGGCGGTGATTCAAAACAATCATAAAGCATGAACCAGGCAAAACCTGTTTCCATTTTTAATATTGCTGTTATTGTTGCAGCACTTGGATACTTTGTAGACATCTATGATCTGTTGTTGTTCACTATTGTACGGGAACCCAGTCTTGCGGGTTTGGGTGTTGACCTAACAATTAAAAAAGATGTAATAGCTGCAAGCACCAAAGTAATTAACTGGCAAATGTGGGGCTTGTTGATCGGTGGTATTATCTGGGGAGTGATGGGAGATAAAAAAGGAAGGCTGAGTGTATTGTTTGGTTCTATTATTCTTTATTCTATCGCCAATTTTTTTACCGGGTTTGTTCAAACAGTAGAGCAGTATGCTTTTGCAAGATTTGCAGCAGGAATCGGCCTTGCAGGTGAATTAGGTGCCGGTATCACATTGGTAAGTGAATTGTTGCCAAAAAATAAGAGGGGGATCGGAACTTCATTAGTGGCTGGTATTGGTTTGTTTGGTGCTGTAGCCGCCTATTTCACTTTTAAATTTACCGATGATTGGCGGTTGTGTTATAAAATCGGAGCAGGGTTAGGAATCATGTTATTATTTCTGCGGATTAAAGTAGCGGAAAGCGGAATGTTCAGCCAGGTGAAGAATCAGAATATTTCAAAGGGAAACCTGTTGATGTTTTTTAATAACGGAAAGCGGTTCAAGAAGTATATACTTGCAATACTCATCGGTATGCCCACCTGGTTTGTTATTGGCATTTTAGTTAATCTCAGTAACAGGTTTGCCACTGAGTTTTACGGGGAGAATAAAATTGAGTCGGGCCGTGCTATTATGTATGCTTATGCTGCAATTGCTATCGGTGATATATTGGTTGGATTGGTGAGCCAGTATTTTAAGAGCAGGAAAAAAGCGTTATACCTGTTTTATTTCTTTGCAATTGTTTCCGGAATTTACTTTTTTAGCGGGTATGTTCAGAGTGATACATCGATGTATATAGCATGTGCTGCTTTGGGGTTCAGTACCGGATTTTGGGCCATATTTGTTACCATGGGTGCAGAGCAGTTCGGTACTAATCTTCGGGCAACAGCAGCTACTACAATACCTAATTTTGTAAGAGGTTCTTTACCGCTGATTAATTTAATGTTTGTTGGTTTGTTTCAGCAAAGTATTGGCTGGAGTTTTGTGAAAAGCGCAATGATTACAGGCATAATTGTAATGTTGATAACACTTATTGCTGCTTACTTTACAGAAGAAACGTTCCATAAGGATCTGAATTATACTGAGCCTGAAGATATAATGCCTTAACGTATTGAATGTGGCAAAATTCCTTCTCATACGGTTTTCATCGATTGGTGATATTGTTCTCACAACACCCGTTATCCGCTGCCTGAAAAAACAGGTGCCGGATGCAGAGGTCCATTTTTTGGTGAAAGATTCCTTTCGTTCAGTGGTTGAACATAATCCTTACATTGATAAAGTTCATGTACTGGCACATAGCTGGGAACTGATGATGGAAGAACTAAAAACGGAGGATTATGATTATATCATTGACCTTCATCACAATACCAAAACGTTGAGGGTTAAAAATGCATTGAAGAAGAAATCATATTCATTTTATAAACTCAATATTGAAAAGTATATTCTTACCAGTATCAAGATTAATATTTTACCACGGGTACATATCGTCGACCGTTACATTAAAACTGTTGAATCATTTGGAGTGAAAAATGATGGGCTGGGACTTGATTATTTTATTTCACCTGCCGATGAGACCAGTAAAGAAGATATCCCGGTTTCGCATTCAGCCGGCTATATAGCCTGCGTGATTGGGGCGGCACATGGTACTAAAAGATGGCCGGTACATAAGTGGATGGCATTTTGTAAAGAAATTGACCATCCTGTTATTTTGCTGGGAGGAAAAGAAGACGCTTCTAACGGAGATGAAATTACCTCGGTTGACCCCATAAAGATTTATAATGCCTGCGGTAAGTTTAAGCTTAACGAAAGTGCGGACCTGGTTCGGAAAGCAAGACTGGTCATCAGCAATGATACAGGATTGATGCATATCGCTGCAGCTTATAAAAAGCAGGTTATTTCTTTGTGGGGGAATACTGTTCCGGAATTTGGCATGACACCTTATTACGGAGATAGTGCCATTTCGTCTATTCCATTACAAACAAAAGTCTGGTGCAGACCTTGTTCAAAGATTGGCTATGACAAATGCCCGCTGGGCCATTTCAAATGCATGGAAAAAATTACAGTAGATGAACTCTTGGAAAGAGTCAGGCAAAAGATTGCACTCATTTAGGGCAA